>NNBV01000594.1_pt1 | contig 127499 bp, 116 predicted proteins | sample 1173771 | NCBI WGS metagenome assembly NNBV01 (sample SAMN07173938, study PRJNA388173) | plant metagenome | isolation source: symbiotic tissue sample KVS11 | place: Norway: Troms, Kvaloya island | reverse complement strand
GATAATGAAAAAAATGAGGGATGAAGTATAAGGGGAGGGAGTAGTGAAGAGGGGTAAAAAGGGATAAAAGGTGTGAGAGATGGAAGTATAGATAGAAAGGAAGAGGAGAGAGTAAGAAGAGAGAAAATGAGATAAGAGTGATTATTTATTTCAAGCAGAAGACAGCATACAGGGTGCTAAGGAGTCTCGTGGGCTCGGAGATGTGTATAAGGGGCAGACCGTGCCAGGTGTCACCGCGCCGGTCCTTACATATTCTGCCGTGAGGGGAATATTGATTGCGCCACCCTGCGCGCTCAACGTGCCCACCTTGAACTGGTTGGGGTTGCGGGCGACCGGGCTGTCGGGGCCATAAAGCACCAGACCTTTTGTGTTGCTGATTTGTACGGCCACGCCGGTGGCAGACGAACTCTTGGCCAGCGAGAGGGTCGACGTTCGGTTGCCCGGCGTTGTCGCGTCCGTCAAGGTGGTCCCGACGTTGACCGGTGGGCCCGCCGGACACTGCAGAACGATGTTGAAAGGCGTCGAGCCGGCCACCGACCCCACCGCCGGCAGCGCACTGGGCGAGATGGGCTTCAGGTCGACGCTGACGTTCTGGGTTGAGCAGGTCGGCACGACCATCGTGGCGGTGAGCGAGGCGATCATGCTCTGAGGGCCTAAAGTGCCGTTGTCCGTAAAGTCATGACTTGCGAGTCTCAGCAACGGGCCCATCGTCAACGAGCCGCTGCCTGTGGTCACCGCGGTCTTCATCAACTGGTATTTCAAGGTCAGCGTCTTCGTGGTGGTCGCGCTGCTCGTAGGGAAATGTAAGATGGTGTAACCGGTATTATTTGGGGTGCTCAATACTCCTGTCTCGCTGCCATCGACGTTTTGCACCGTAACGTAGAGTGCGACGCCCGGAATGGGCGTTGCCCAGTACTGATTGCTGCTGGAATCTGCCTGCAAGCCTGGAGCGGAATAGGAATGTATTTCGTAGGCATGCCCGTTGGCGTTGGTGGTGGAACTCGCAGGCGGGCAGCTGACGTTCAAGAGAGCAGAGACCTGACTGATGGAGGAGGGGACAGCCTTGTCGCGCGCGATGTTGACGATTCCAAAGTTCACCCCCGCCGTGAGAGCCGGGCCGGAGAAGGTGCAGTCGCCGCCGGCGGAGGCCGGCGCGGCAGCCGCGCCCAAGGTAACGAGCGCCAGAAGCGGCAGCACGCTCGACACGCCTGAGCGGCGCCGGGGATGGTCGGTGTCCGGGTTCATCTGTCGCTCCTTTCGGCCGGGCCGTGCGTCGATCGGCTCGACGTTGCCGGTCAAGGGAACCGAAACGAGGGAGGGCGGGGCGAAGACAAATGCGGAAGCCATGGGGACTTGAACTTTTTCGAGCGAAATCTGAGGGGAGGGGGCCACGCTCAGTGTGCCAGAGCCATTAGTTAAGAATTGATGCTCTCGCGCTCTCAACGTTTCCCAATATGCCCATCCGAATCAGCAAAGCCGGCCAAGCCAACGCCCTCAATGAACTCGGCCGCCGGCGCGACGACGACGGCGACCAGGACGGCGCCCTGGCGGCCTACGCCCAGGCCAGCGCCGTGCACCCGCACTGGGCTTCGCCCTGGTACAACGCCGGCCTCATTCACAAGTACCGCGGCGAATGGGCCGCCTCGCTTCAGGCCAATGACCGCGCCGTGGCGTGCGACCCGGGCAACCAGGGCGCCCTCTGGAACCTGGGCATTGCGGCCACCGCGCTGGGCGATTGGGTCACGGCGCGGCGCGCATGGCGGCAGTACGGCATCGACTTGCCGCACGGCGAAGGGCCGGTCGACTACTTCGTGGGCCTCACGCCCATTCGCGTGCACGGCGACGAGGGCACGGAGGTGGTGTGGGCCGACCGCATCGACCCCGCGCGCGCCATTTTGCGCAACGTGCCGACACCGGCGTGCGGCCACCGCTACGGCGACCTCGTGCTGCACGACGGCGCACCCAACGGCTACCGGCTGCGCGGTGAACGCGAGGTGGCCGTGTTCGACGCGCTGGAGCTGATTGCGCCCTCCGACTACGCCACCTACGAGGTGTCGGTCGACAACGCCATGCAGGCGCAGATCGACACGCTCATCGAGCGCTTCGAGGCCGCCGGCGCCGTCGCCGAAAACTGGACCGCCAGCATGGAGGTGCTGTGCCGCGCCTGCTCCGAAGGCCGCCCGCATGCCGAGGGCGGCCACAACCACGGCCCCGACGAAGCACCCGCCGCGCGGGGCCCGTGGCGCCTGGGCATCGCGTCGCGCGACGAGGCGACGGTGCAGCGCGTGCTCGGCGAGTGGCGCGACGCCGTGTCGCCCCAGCCCTCTCTGCACGACCTGCGCTGCGTGCTGCAGGCGGCCCCCCGTTCCTGAACCCCTGTGCCGCAGCCCCAGGCACGGCGGCGCTATCCTTGGAAAATCATGAAGCTGCATAACTACTTTCGCTCCTCCTCCTCGTTCCGCGTGCGCATTGCCCTGAACCTGAAGGGCCTCGACTACGAGTACATCCCCGTGCACATTGCGCGCGGCGAGCACCGCACCGGCCCTTACTCGGCCATCTCCGCCGACATGCTGGTGCCGCTGCTCGAAGACGGGGGCGAGCGCTTCTCGCAGTCGCTGGCCATCATGGAATACCTCGACGAGACGCACCCCGAGCCGGCGCTGCTGCCGAGCAACCCCGTGGGCCGCGCCCATGTGCGCGCGCTGGCGGAGTCCATTGCCTGCGAGATCCATCCGCTGAACAACCTGCGCGTGCTCAAGTACCTGGTGAAAGAGTTGAAGCTCGACGACGAAGCCAAGAACGCGTGGTACCGCCACTGGGTGCGCGACGGCATGCTGGCCTTCGAGCGCCAACTGGCGCAGCACCCCGCGGGCAGGTTCTGCTACGGCGACACGCCCACGCTGGCCGACTGCTGCCTGGTGCCGCAAATTTTCAACGGCCGCCGCTTCGACTGCGACTTCAGCGACCTGCCGCGCAGCATGGCCGCCTTCGAGGCCTGCATGGCGCTCGACGCCTTCCAGCGCGCGCAGCCCTCGCAGTCGCCCGACGCCGAGGCTTGATCGAGCGTGAGCGCAATGAATGCGCGCTGGCTCGTGCCCGACTGGCCCGCGCCGTCCAACGTGCGGGCCGTGTGCACCACGCGCGACGGCGGCGTGTCGCTGGCGCGCCATGAAAGCCTGAACCTCGGCGACCACGTGGGCGACGAGCCCGCGCATGTCGCCGAAAACCGCAAGCGCTTGCACGCGGCCATCGGCGCGCAGCCGGTGTTTCTGCAGCAGGTGCACGGCACCGGCGTGGTGGTGCTCGATGCCGCGCAAGACCCGGTGCGCGACGGCACCGCGGCCGATGCCTGCACAGCCACCACCGTGGGCCTTGCCTGCACGATCATGGTGGCCGATTGCCTGCCGGTGCTCTTCACCGACGAAGCCGGCCACCGCGTGGCCGCCGCGCATGCGGGCTGGCGCGGGCTTGCGGGCGGGGTGCTGGAGCAGACCGCCAAGGCCTTCGATGCGCGCGGCGCGGCGAAGGTGATGGCGTGGGTAGGGCCGTGCATCGGCCCCGAGGCCTTCGAGGTCGGCCCCGAGGTCAAGGCCGCGTTCGAAGCGCATGCGGCCGAGGCCGCCGCGTGCTTCCTGCCCGCGGCGGCGCCCGGCAAGTGGCTGGCCGACCTGCCGGCGTTGGCGCGCCAGCGCTTGCGCGCGGCGGGCATCGGGGCGGTCTACGGCAACGACGGCAGCGACGGCTGGTGCACCGTCGCCAACCCGTCACGGTTCTTTTCGCACCGGCGCGACGGCGTCAGCGGGCGCTTCGCTTCGCTGATCTGGAAGGTCTGAGGCAAGGGGCACCGCAGTTGATGTGGGCGCCGTGGCTGCCGCTTTCTGCGCGGCGGCTTGCCGTGCGGCTTCTTGCGCTTGGGCCTCGCGCTGCTTGAGCGCGCGGCGCCGGCCGGGGGTACCCATCAGGTAAACCACCAGTGCCATCGGCACCAATCCGTACAAAAGAAATGTGAAGATGGCGCCCAGCACCGTGCCCGTGGTGTTGGTGGCTTCGGCCACGGCCATCATGACGACCACATACAGCCAACCGATGACGATGAGATGGACAAACACGAGGCGTTTCAGTTGGTAAGTGAAAGGGCGGGGCGGTGGGGGCAAGGCGTTGTGAGGCCCCTGTGAATGCAGGATACTCAAAAGACGCCAGCCATCCGTATCGATTCAGGTGAGGACCAGGAGACATGATGAAGCAAACCACGGGGGCCGATGCGTTCGCGCCCTTCCAGCAGGCACTGACCGAGGGATGGAGCAAGGCGGTGGCGTCGTTCCAGCAGTCGTCGGCGCAGGGGGCTTCGGCCTTCGCTCCCGGTGGCACACCGCTCTGGCAAATGCCACAGATGCCACAGATGCCTGACATGGCCCACGGCATGAAGATGCCCGAGATGCCCAGGTTCTCCATCGCACCCGACAAGCTGCAGGCCATTCAGCAGCAGTACCTGGCCGACGCCACCGAACTCTGGCGCCAGGGCTTCAACGCCAAGCCCGAAGGCGACAAGCGCTTTGCCGGCGATGCCTGGGGCAGCAACCCGCTCTCCGCCTTTTCCGCCGCCGTGTACCTGCTGAACGCGCGCACCTTGCTCAGCATGGCCGAGTCCGTCGACGGCGACGAAAAGACCCGCGCGCGGCTGCGCTTCGCGGTCGAGCAATGGATGGCCGCCTCGTCGCCCAGCAACTCGCTCGCGCTCAATGTCGATGCGCAGAAGAAGGCCATCGACACGCAGGGCGAGAGCATTGCCCGCGGCATCCAGAACCTGCTGCACGACGTGAAGCAGGGCCACGTCAGCATGACCGACGAAAGCGCCTTCGAGGTGGGCCGCAACGTGGCCACCACCGAAGGCGCCGTGGTGTTCGAGAACGACTACTTCCAGCTGCTCGAATACAAGCCGCTCACCGCCAAGGTGTACGAGCGGCCCTTTCTGCTGGTGCCGCCGTGCATCAACAAGTTCTACATCCTCGACCTGCAGCCCGAGAACTCGCTCATTCGCTATGCGAACGAGCAGGGCCACCGCGTGTTCGTGGTGAGCTGGCGCAACCCCGACGCCTCGATGGAAAAGGCCACCTGGGACGACTACATCGAGAACGCCGCCATCAAGGCGATCCACACGGTGCAAGAGGTCACCGGTAGCAAGCAGATCAACACGCTGGGCTTTTGCGTGGGCGGCACCATCCTGAGCACGGCGTTGGCCGTGCTGGCGGCGCGCGGCGAGAAGCCGGCCGCATCGGTCACGCTGCTGACCACCTTTCTGGACTTCAGCGACACCGGCATCCTGGACATTTTTGTCGACGAGCAAATGGTGGCCTACCGCGAAATGCAGCTCGGCAAGGGCGGCCTGCTGCCCGGCGGCGACCTGGCCTCGACCTTCAGCATGCTGCGGCCCAACGACCTGGTGTGGAACTACGTGGTGGGCAACTACCTGAAGGGCGAAACACCGCCGCCGTTCGACCTGCTGTACTGGAACAGCGACGCCACCAACCTGCCGGGCCCGTTCTACACCTGGTACCTGCGCAACACCTACTTCGAGAACAAGCTGGCCCAGCCCAATGCGCTCACCGTGTGCGGCGAGCAGGTCGACCTGGGCCGCATCGACATTCCGGCCTACATCTACGGCTCGCGCGAAGACCACATCGTGCCGATCGGCGGCGCGTATGCGTCCACGCAGTTGCTGCCGGGCAAGAAGCGCTTCGTGATGGGCGCGTCGGGCCACATTGCCGGCGTGATCAATCCGCCGGTGAAGAAAAAGCGCAGCCACTGGGTGCGCGACGACGGCAAGTTTCCGAAGACGCAGCCCGAATGGCTGAGTGGCGCGCAGGAGCAGCCGGGCAGCTGGTGGACCGACTGGGCCCAGTGGCTGAAGGGCCACGCGGGCAAGCAGGTTGCCGCGCCCAAGGACTATGGCAACGGCAAGGCTTACAAGGCCATCGAGCCAGCACCGGGCCGCTACGTCAAGGCCCGCGCCTGACCGCTTGACCGCCTGACACGCAGAACACATCGATTTCAAATTACTTCAACGGAGAATCTCATGGAAGACATCGTCATCGTTTCGGCAGCACGCACGGCGGTCGGCAAGTTTGGCGGCGCGCTCGCCGGCATTGCGGCCACCGAGCTGGGCGCCATCGTCATCAAGGAAGTGATTGCGCGGGCCAACCTCACGGCCGACCAGGTCGGCGAGGCCATCATGGGCCAGGTGCTGGCGGCCGGTGCCGGCCAGAACCCCGCGCGCCAGGCATGGCTGAAGGGCGGCGGCGCCAAGGAAACGCCGGCGCTCACCATCAACGCCGTGTGCGGCTCCGGCCTGAAGGCCGTGATGCTGGCCGCGCAGGCCGTGGCCACCGGTGACAGCGAGATCGTCATTGCCGGCGGGCAGGAGAACATGAGCATGGCGCCGCACGTGCTGCCCAACTCGCGCAACGGCCAGCGCATGGGCGACTGGAAAATGGTCGACACCATGATCGTGGACGGCCTGTGGGACGTGTACAACCAGTACCACATGGGCATCACCGCCGAGAACGTGGCGAAGAAGTTCGGCATCGACCGCGCCTCGCAGGACGAGCTGGCGCTGGGCAGCCAGACCAAGGCCGCCGCCGCGCAGGACGCAGGCAAGTTCAAGGACGAAATCGTCGGCGTGAGCATTCCGCAGAAGAAGGGCGATGCGCTCGTGTTCGACCAGGACGAGTTCATCAACCGCAAGACCAGCGCCGACGTGCTGGCCGGCCTGCGCCCCGCCTTCGACAAGGCCGGCGGCGTGACCGCGGGCAATGCATCGGGCCTGAACGACGGCGCTGCCGCCGTGATGGTGATGACGGCCAAGAAGGCCGCCGCGCTCGGCCTGAAGCCGCTGGGCCGCATCGCCAGCTACGCCACCGCCGGCCTCGACCCGGCCATCATGGGCATGGGCCCGGTGCCCGCGTCGACCAAGGCGCTGCAGCGCGCCGGCTGGAAGGCCGCCGACCTCGACCTGCTGGAAATCAACGAAGCCTTTGCGGCACAGGCTTGCGCCGTGAACCGCGAAATGGGCTGGGACGTGAACAAGGTCAACGTGAACGGCGGCGCCATTGCCATCGGCCACCCGATCGGCGCGTCGGGCTGCCGCATTCTGGTGACGCTGCTGCACGAAATGCAACGCCAGAACGCCAAGAAGGGCATTGCCTCGCTGTGCATCGGCGGCGGCATGGGCGTGGCGCTGACCATCGAACGTTGATCGCAGGGCGCCTGCGCCCGGCGTTGTCGCCGCTCAGCGCGACATCGACGGGCGCAGCGCCATCGCCGCGCGCCAGCGCAGCAACTCGGGGTGCTGTTCCCCGGGCTTGACCCGCACCACGCGGGCAAAGTCCACCGCCACCACGGCGGTGATGTCGGCCAGGCTGAACTGGCCGGCGGCAATGAAGTCGCGGCCGGCCAGCCGCGCATTCAAGGTCTCGAAGAAATGCTGCACGCGCGCCTGGCCGCGCTGTGCCAGCTCGGGAATCTGCGCGTAGTTCACGGGCCCGGGCAGCGCCCGGTCGGCCATGGCCGGCGAGCCGTTGCGCAGTGTCTCGGCAATGGCCAGCAGCCCTTCGAATTCGATGCGCCAGTTCCAGCTGGCAATCTCGGCCTTTTCTTGCGGCGTGCGGCCCATCACCGCGGGCTCCGGGTAGCGGGCCTCCAGGTAGGCCGCGATGGCGGCGTTGTCGGCGAGCAGGGCGCCTTCTTCTGTGCGCAGCGCGGGCACCGTGCATTGCGGGTTGATGTCGCGGTAGGCGGCGCCCAGTTGCTCACCACGGGCCAGGTCGACCTGCACCGTGTCGTGCGCAATGCCCTTTTCGGCAAGCAGGATGCGCGCGCGGCGCGGGCTTGGCGCGGTGGCGCAGTCGTAGAGAATGATCATCGTCTGTTCAACTCCTGGAACACATTGCATGAATGGCTCGACCGGCTACACGCCGCCCACCGTCTGGTCCTGGAACAAGGACAGCGGCGGGCGCTTCGCGAACATCAACCGCCCGATGGCGGGTGCCACCCAGGAGAAAGACCTGCCGGTGGGCAAGCACCCGCTGCAACTCTATTCGCTGGCCACGCCCAACGGCGTGAAAGTGACGGTCATGCTCGAAGAATTGCTGGCGCTGGGCCACACCGGCGCCGAGTACGACGCCTGGCTCATTCGCATCAACGAGGGCGACCAGTTCGGCAGCGGCTTTGTGGCGGTGAACCCCAATTCCAAGATCCCGGCGCTGCTCGACCGCAGCGAGGCCACGCCGGTGCGCGTGTTCGAGTCGGGCGCCATCCTGCAGTACCTGGCCGAGAAGTTCGGCGGCGCCTTCCTGCCGACCGAGCGCGCGGCCCGCGCCGAGTGCCTGTCGTGGTTGTTCTGGCAGATGGGCAGCGCCCCGTACCTGGGCGGCGGCTTCGGCCACTTCTATGCCTACGCGCCCACCAAGATCGAATACGCCATCGACCGCTTCGCGATGGAGGCCAAGCGCCAGCTCGACGTGCTCGACCGCCGCCTGGCCGAAAGCCGCTACCTGGGCGGCGACGAATACACCATCGCCGACATGGCCGTGTGGCCCTGGTACGGCACGCTCGCCAAGGGGCAGCTGTACGAGGCGGGCGAGTTCCTGTCGGTAGGTGAGTACAAGAACGTGCTGCGCTGGACCGACGAGATCGCCCAGCGCCCGGCGGTGCAGCGCGGGCGCATGGTCAACCGCACCTGGGGCCAGCCGGCCAGCCAGTTGCCCGAGCGGCACGACGCCAGCGACTTCGACACGCGCACGCAAGACAAGCTCGACGCGTCCGCCTGACACCCCACGCCGCCACACGAGCACACCCATGAGCGACAAGATCCTGGTCTTCTACGGTTCGTACCGTTCCGACCGCATGGGCGTGCGCCTGGCGGACTACATCGTGGCCGGCCTGGGTGCGCGCGGCGCCACGGCCGAGCTCATCGACGCCAAGGCGGTCGACCTGCCGATGCTCGACCGCATGTACAAGGAATACCCCAAAGGCAGCGCGCCCCCGGCCATGGAAGCGCTGGCCGAGAAGATCCGCACGGCGGACGCCTTCATCTTCGTCACCGGCGAATACAACTGGGGCCCGCAGCCGGGCCTGAAGAACCTCACCGACCACTTTCTGGAAGAGTGGTTCTGGCGGCCCGCGGCGGTGGCCAGCTATTCGGCGGGGCGCTTCTCGGGTGTGCGCGCGGGCACGGTGTGGCATTCGATCCTGTCGGAGATGGGCATGGTCGTGGTGTCGAGCACGCTGGCCGTGGGGCCCATCGCGCAGACGCTGGATGCAGATGGCAAGCCGACCGGCAGCGCCGGTGAATCGCTCGACCGCTCGTTCGGCCGCTTCGCCGACGACCTGGCCTGGTGGACCGAAGCGGCACGCGCCCAGCGCGCGCGCCAGGCCCCGCCTTACTAGGCCCACCGTGTAGGCCGTTGGTTTGCGCCGCAGGCCCCGGCCATGGGCGCACCGCGCATCTTGTTCACCGCTCAAAATTTGAGCAATGTGTGGAATACCTATATAAATCAACAGCTTGTAATCGTTTTACAAGGCTGCACATCAGTTGTCCCCAAAGTTGTGCACAGAAAATGGGGACGGCTTGGTGAAAACGGGTCTGTCAAGCCCGAAGGGGCAGGTCAAGCCCTAAAAAATACCCCAAACCTAGGGTTTCACCTGATTCGACCCGCGCCGGGGCCTTGAAACTTGTTCACTGCTCAAATTTAAGGCAATGTGTGGAATCTCCTTGTAAAACAAGCACTTGCGTTGGTTTTACAAGGCTCCGCCTGAGTTGCCCCCAAAGTTGTGCACAGAAAATGGGGACTACATCGGGTTGTCAACATTCGGGCTGTCCGAAGCCTCGGCGAGCGGGGTGTAGTGCCGGCACAAGGTGTCGACCAGCGCCTGGGCATAAATTGGCAACGCCGCGCGGTCGCGCACCAGCAGATAGCGCTCGCGCACGCACCAGGCGTCGCTGAGCGCAATCAGCGCGAGCTGCATGCCCGCCTGGTTGCGCCGCGCCGCCGACTCCGGCACCACGCCGATGCCCACGCCGCTGCCGATCATTCGGCACATGGCGTCGAAGCTGCCGAGCTGAATGCGCAGCTTCTGCCGCTTGCCCAGGTTGTCGGTGATCTGCGCCAGAAACGCCTGCAGCGTGCTGCCTTGCTGCATGCCGATGGCGTCTTCGTCCAGCGTCTCTGCGAAGGAGATCGTGCTGCGGTTGGCAAAGCGGTGCTGGCATGAAGTGACCAGCACCAGCCGGTCGGTGCTGAAGTGGATCGCCTCCAGCCCCAGCGTGTCGACCTGGCCCGCGACGATGCCGATGTCGGCGCGCCCGTCGTGCACGCCGCGCGGAATCTGAGCGTTCGGTTTTTCCTGAAGGTCGACGTTGATGCGCGGGTTGCGCGCCAGAAAGCCCGGAAGTATTTCTGGCAAGAAGTCGGTCACCGCCGTGGTGTTGGCAAACACCCGCAGGTGGCCGCGCAGGCCGCCGCCGTACTCCAGCAGGTCGGCGCGCAACTGTTCCGCCTGGCGCAGCACCAGGCGCGCGTGATGCAAGAAGGCCTCGCCCGGCGGCAGCAGCCGCACGCCGCGGGCCTCGCGCTGCAGCAACTGAAGGCCGGCCTGCGCCTCCAGCGCCTTGATGCGCGCGCTGGCCGCGGCCAGCGACAGGTGCTGGCGCTCGGCCGCCCGCGTGAGGTTGCCGAGTTCGGCGGTGGCCACGAACAGCCGCAGGTCGGTCAGGTCGAAAAGCATCGGGCGATGGTAGGGCCCGGGTAAGCACCAGCCTTCGGCATTGCAGAAGGCTGGCTTTTGAAATGGCAGATTGCGCGCGCGCCAAGGGCCGCCGACCATGCGGCCATGCAGACGATCACGACACCCTCACACGTTCCCCAGATCGACAGCGACGCGCTCGTGCAGTTGCAGGCCTGGCAAGGCCGCAGCGAAACGCTGGCCGACGACATCACCGCCGCGCCCGTGCGCGCGCTCTCGGCCACGCTCGACCGCGACGACCCGCTGCCGCAGGCCGGCACGCACCTGCCCGCGCTGTGGCACTGGCTGTACTTTCTGCCGCACCACCGGCAGTCGGACATCGGCGAAGACGGCCACGCCCGGCGCGGCGGCTTTCTGCCGCCCGTGCCGCTGCCGCGCCGCATGTGGGCCGGCGGTCGGCTCGCATGGGAGGCGGGCAACCCGCTGCGGGTGGGCGACACGGTGTCGCGCACGTCGACCATCGTGTCGGTGACGCACAAGGCCGGGCGCACCGGCGAGCTGGTGTTCGTGCGGGTGCGCCATGAGGTGCGCAACGAACGCGGGCTGGCGCTGACGGAAGAGCACGACATCGTCTATCGCGCCGCCGCCGCACCCGAAGAGAAGGCACCGCCACCCACCGCCGCGCCCAGCGACGCCGCCTTCAGCCGCGACATCGCACCCGACGACGTGCTGCTGTTTCGCTACTCCGCGCTCACCTTCAACGGCCACCGCATCCACTACGACCGCCGCTATGTGACGCAGGTCGAGGGCTATCCGGGGTTGATCGTGCACGGCCCGCTCATCGCGACGCTGCTGGTCGATCTGTTGCGCCGGCAGGTGCCCGGTGCGCAACTGGCGCGCTTCGAATTTCGCGCGGTGCGCCCGACCTTCGACACGGCGCCGTTCCGCGTGCACGGCAAGCCGGCTGAAAGCAGCGCCGGCGGCAGCCAAACCTTCAGCCTGTGGGCCCAAGACGCCGACGGCTGGCTCACGATGCAGGCCACGGCCGTGCTCGCCTGATTGCGGAGACCACCCCCATGACAAGACCCCTGGACGGCATCACCGTCATATCGCTCGAGCACGCCATTGCCGCGCCGTTCTGCACCCGCCAGCTCGCCGACCTGGGCGCGCGCGTCATCAAGGTGGAGCGCCCCGACGTGGGCGACTTCGCGCGCGCCTACGACGCCCGCGTGGGCGGCGAGGCCTCGCACTTCGTGTGGGTCAACCGCTCCAAGGAAAGCCTCACGCTCGACCTGAAGCAGCCCGCCGCGCTGGCCGTGCTGCAAGAGCTGCTGGCCGATGCCGACGTGCTGGTGCAAAACCTCGCACCCGGCGCCGCCGCGCGCATGGGCCTGGGCGCCGAGGTGCTGCAGGCGAAGCACCCGCGGCTCATCGTGTGCGACATCTCGGGCTACGGCGACGACGGCCCCTACCGCGACAAGAAAGCCTACGACCTGTTGATACAGAGCGAGGCGGGCTTTCTGTCGGTCACCGGCACGCCCGACGACCCATGCAAGTCGGGCAACTCCATCGCCGACATTGCGGCCGGCATGTACGCGTACACCGGCATCCTGGCCGCGCTGCTGCAGCGCGGCAAGACGGGCAAGGGCTCGCACATCGACGTGTCGATGCTCGAGTCGCTCGCCGAGTGGATGGGCTACCCGATGTACTACGCCTACGAAGGCGCGCCGCCGCCGCCGCGCAGCGCCGCCTCGCACGCCACCATCTACCCCTACGGCCCGTTCCCCGCGGGCGACGGCGGCACGGTGATGCTGGGCCTGCAGAACGAGCGCGAGTGGCGCGCGTTCTGCGACAAGGTGCTGCTGCAGCCGGGGCTTGCGAGCGACGCGCGCTTCGACAGCAACGCGCGGCGCAACGACAACCGCGAGGCGCTGCGCGCGCTCATCGTGGAGACCTTCAGCGCGCTGAGCACGGCCCAGGTGCTGGAGCGGCTCGACACGGCGCAGATTGCCAACGCCCGCATGAACGACATGGCCGGCCTGTGGGCGCACCCGCAGCTGCAGGCGCGCGACCGCTGGCGGCAGGTGGGCTCGCCGGCCGGCAACATTCCGGCCCTGCTGCCCGCCGGCCGGCAGAGCGCCTTCGACTACCGCATGGACCCGGTGCCCGCGGTGGGCGAGCACACCGACGCCATCCTGCGCGCCCTGGGCCGCACCGACGCCGACATTGCGGCGCTGCGCGAGGCCAAGGCGGTATGAGCCGCGAGCTGCTGGCACCGCTGGCCTTGGCTCGCGCCTTCCTGTTCGTGCCCGGCGACCGGCCGGAGCGCCACGCGCGTGCGCTGGCCACAGGCGCGGGCGGCGTGATCGTCGACCTCGAAGACGCCGTCGCGCCTGAGCGCAAGGCCGCGGCGCGCGAGCAGCTCGCGGCCTCGTTCGCCGCGCTGCAGCCCGTGCAACGGGCACGGCTGCTGGTGCGCGTCAACGCCGCCGGCACGCCGTGGCATGACGACGACTGCGCGCAGGTCGGCGCGCTGACGGCGCAGGGCCTGATCGCGGGCGTTGTGCTGCCCAAGGCCGAGCGCGCGGCCGACTTGTCGGGGCTCGCGCAAGCCATCGGCCCGCAAGGCGTGCTGGTGCCGCTGATCGAATCGGCTGCGGGCCTTGCGGCGGTCAATGAACTCGCGGCGGCGCCGCAGGTGCTTCGGCTGGCTTTCGGCAACCTCGACTTTCAAGCCGACCTGGGCCTGGCCTGCGACGCCGACGAGGCCGAGCTGGTGCCGGTGCGCCTTGCGCTGCTGCTGGCCTCGCGCCGGGCGGGCCTGCCCGCGCCCATCGACGGCGTGACGCCCGACTGGCGCAACGCCGCCCGCCTGGCTGCCGACACGGCGCGCGCGCGGCGCGGCGGCTTCGGCGCCAAGCTGTGCATCCACCCCGACCAGGTGGCGCCGGTGCAGGCCGGGCTCGGCCCCACCGCGCAAGAGCTGACGTGGGCGCGCCGTGTGGTCGAGGCCGTGCAGGCCGCGGGCGGCGGTGTCGTCAGCCTCGACGGCCGCATGGTCGACGCGCCCGTGGTGCGGCTGGCCGAACGACTGCTCGCGCTCGCGCACACCTGAGCCAACCCAAAAAAACAACCCCCAAAGGAGACAACGAAGTGACATCGACCCAACCCCGTGAATCGTGGAAATTCAAGGCCTTGCTCGCGGCCTCGGCGGCCGCCTGCCTGCTCGCCTTTCAATCGCCGGCCGCCGCGCAGGCCGCGTGGCCCGACAAGCCCATCGTCATGGTCGTGCCGTACTCCGCCGGCGGCCCGACCGACGTGGTGGCGCGCATGCTGGCCATTCCCATGGGCAAGTCGCTGGGGCAGACGGTGATCGTGGAGAACACCGTGGGCGCGGGCGGCACCATTGCGCCGGCGCGCGTGGCCCGCGCGGCGCCCAACGGCTACACCATCCTCATTCACCACATGGGCATGGCCACCGCGCCCGCGCTCTACAAGAAGCTCAACTACGACCCGCTGAAAGACTTCGAGTACATCGGCCAGGTGCTGGACGTGCCGATGACGCTGCTGTCCCGCAAGGACTTTCCGGCCAACAACTACCCGGAACTGCTGGCCTACGTGAAGGCCAACAAGGACAAGGTGACGCTGGCCAACGCGGGCGTGGGCGCGGTGTCGCAGCTGTGCGGCCTCTTGTTCATGAACCAGATCGGCGTGCAGCTCACGACCGTGCCGTACAAGGGAGCGGGCCCGGCGCTGAATGACCTCATGGGCGGGCAGGTCGACCTGCTGTGCGACCAGACCACGCAGACCGCGCCGGTCATCAAGGACGGCAACCGCGTGAAGGTGTTCGGCGTGACCACGCCCAGGCGGCTGGCCAGCATGCCCCACATTCCCACGCTGGACGAGCAGGGCCTGAAGGGCTTCGACGTGCGCGTGTGGCACGGCGTGTATGCGCCCAAGGGCACGCCGCCCGCCGTGGTCGAGAAGCTCAACGTGGCCCTGCGCGCTGCGCTGCAGGACGACATGGTGAAGACCCGCCTGGCCGAGCTCAGCTCCGAAATCGTGCCGCTGGACAAGCAGACGCCGGAGAGCCTGCGCACGCACCTGGCGGCTGAGGTGGAGAAGTGGGGCAAGGTGATTCGCGCCGCGGGGGTGCAGGCGGACTGACGGCCTGGCAATGGCAAGTCGCATGCAAAGCCCGGAACGACGAGAGGACGTGTGCCTTACCCGGCGCCAGGCACCGTCAGCAGGGACTGGATGGTTCGATGCAGCGTCTGGGCATCGACGGGTTTGTGAAGCAGCGGCCAACCCGCGGCGCGCGCCCTGTGCAGCGCATCGGACGAAGTCTCGCCGGTAATGAAGAGCACCGGAAAATTGCCGTGGATCTCGTGCATGCGCGCGACCAATGCAAAGCCGTGCTCGTGGCCACGAAGCCGCAGGTCGGCAATCAAGAGGTCCGGGCAGCCCAGCTCGCTGAACAGCGCCGCCGTGCCGGCGATGTCTTCGGCCGAATGGACCTCGAAGTTCCAGCTGTTCATCAACACGGTCATGCTGCGCACGATGCTGGACTCGTCGTCGACCAGGTAGATCCTTTGTTGCGCGGCCACCTTGTCCAGGGGCACAAAGGCCACCGCAGGCGCGTCGGTCGCGTCGGTCACGTCGATCGCGGCGGCCGAAGGCGGCGTGGCGCTGACACCTGGCACGCGCACCTCGAAACGGCTCCCCTCGCCCAGGCGGGAGTCGAGCGAGATGCGCGCGCCGATCAACGACACCAGCCGCTCGACAATCGCCAGCCCGAGCCCGACGCCCTGGCTGGGGTCCCGGCCTTTGTTGCCGAGCTGATAGAACTCCTCGAAGATGCGTTCGTGCTCCTCGGAGTCGATGCCCTCGCCGGTGTCCTCTACCGTGAGGGTGGCAATCTGGCCGTCGTGCCGCAGGCGCACGATCAATCCGCCCCGCCTGGTGTACTTGACTGCGTTTTCGATCAGGTTGCGCGCAATGCGCACCAGGGCCATCGGGTCGCCGTCGAGCGTGGTGCTGCGCAGGTCGCGTACAAGGAACAGGCCCTTGTCGGCCGCGGCGCTTTCGAACTCGGTGCATACGCCGGCAAGCAGCACGTCCAGCGCGAAGCGCTGCCGATTGGGCACATAGTGGCTTGAGGAGAGCTGCGAAAGGTCGAGCAGCCCGTGCAGCAGCGCTCCCAGCGAACGCACGATCTGGTCGATGTGGTTGGCAACCTCGCCCAGCGTCGTGGGCGTGGGGTTGGCTACCAGAATGGCGCTGTAGATCGACAGGGCGTGCAGGGGTTGGCGCAGGTCGTGGCTTGCTGCGGCAAGCACGCGGGTTCTGGCCAGCGCCGCGGCTTCGGCCCGCGCAGCCGCGGCGTTGACCTCCGCGTTGCTGCGCTCCAGGTCGCGCACCACCTGATCGCGCTCGCGCCGGATAGCGATCGACCGTGCCAGCAGTTTTTCGCTCTCGTTGGTCGCGAACAGCAGCGCCAGTATGTAGGCGATCGTCGTGACGATCGACGCCAGCAGATGCTGTGGATGCAGCACGACCCAGGTGGCGCTCGTGGGAATGAGAATGGCCGCGCCGTAGAGGCCCGCCATGTACCGCGGCGCAATCGAAACGGCGAGCCCGAGGGCCGGAAACGCCACCAGCATGAATGTCAGAAAGGTCTGGTTCAACGCGTCGAGGTAAGGCGTGAACAAGGGCGCCATGACGCCGGCTTCAAGGCCCGCCAGAATTGCCAGCAGAAGCTGCTGCAGCAGTGCCTTGGAGGGATCGATGCGGGTCAGCCGCCGCAGCAGCCAGACAGCATGGGCGGCCCGCCCGAATTCGATGCAGACGACCGCGGCCGCCCACAGCAGAAATATCTTCATCGGCACCTGCGGCAGCAGCACGAACACCGAGCCACCGATCAGCAACAAGTGCGCGAACGGCATTCGCAGCATGATGCGCGCGTGCAACTCGATGAACTCGCGCTGCATCTCCTGCCGCAACACGGCTTGGGTGGTCAGGTCGTGCGCGGTCTTCACGGTCTGGCCGGGTGTTCAGACCGACTGCGACAAGCTCAGCAACCCGAGCCGGCTTGCGGTGATCACGGCCTCCGTGCGGTTGTGCACCTGCAGCGCCTCGAACAGCCCGCTGATGTATTCCTTCACCGTGTACTCGGAGAGAAACAGTTCGCGCGCGATCGACTTGGTGGGCAAGGCGCGGGCCAAGCCGCGCAGTACATCGATCTGCCGCGGGCTGAGCGACGGGCGGCTGACGGTCGCGGTGGTGTGCATGACTTCCTCGGGCAAATAGATCTGGCCCGTGAGCACCTTTTCGAGCGCCATCCGCAGGGTCTCGGGCGGCATGCTCTTGGGCACGAAGCTCATGGCGCCGGCCTCGATGCACATGCGCACGGTGGCCATGTCGTTGGCGGCCGATACGATCACCACGACGACATCCGGCGCAATGGCCTTGAAGCGCTTGAGCGAATCCAGCCCATGTTCGGGGCCGAGCGACAGATCCAGCAGGCAGACCGCGAGGTCGGGGTGCGCGGCGACAACGGCGGTCGCCTCGGCCGCCGTGGCCGCTTCATAGATCGAAGCGTTGCCGCCCATGCTCACAAGCAGAAGCCGCAAACCCGCGCGAAAAAGTGCGTGGTCGTCCACGACAAGAATCTTCATCTGGTAACTCTCCCTGCCCTTGGTCAATATTGTTTGTGGCCGCATTCTTACATCGGCCAATGCCGCCGCTGTAAGCCGCAACGGCGCGTCCTCGAACCCCCTCTGCAGGTCGCTCAGCAGGCCGCTCGGCAGGCCGCTCGGCAGGCCGGTGCGCAAGTGGGGAGCCAACGGATGGAGAGAAGTCATGTGTATGGCCTTTCGTGGGGCAAACGGACGCGACCGGCGCAAGCGTGGGCCGCCAGTATGCGGACGAATGCCAGTGCGACATAACCCCGCAGACGAGGGGATGCCCCGAGCGGGTGAAAGAACTACCGTTCGATGCGTTCTTTCATCACGCCTCTATGCCGAAGAGCACCACCATGAACCTGAAACCTCTTCACCAACTGCTCAGGGTGAGCTCTCACCTCCTTGATCAGGCGGCCAGCGATGTCCGTGATACCGACCTGGCGCCCGTGTCGGAGCTCATCGAAAAAATCGGTCGCGCGCTGTTCGAGATCATCGAGGTTCAGCTCCAGATCTACGAAGTGCAGCCGGAACTGCGGCCGAAGTCGCTGAAGGCGTCGTCCGCGGAATGCGATGCCTGCGAGGTTTTGACGCAATTCATGATCGAGGCACTGGAGCTCGAGGACGCGGGCAAGACGGCCGCCGCCGTGGCGGTGTACGAGGAATTCATCGGCATCTCGCTCTCGTTTGCGCACCGCGAGTTCGCCAGGGCGCAAGTGCGTCGGCTGGCGCCGCCCGAAGTCTCGGCGCGTTGACAAAGAGGCGCCAGCTTTGTCGACGCCAGCATGCGCAGGCGCCTTCTCACCAAAGAAAAGTTTTATCAATAAATGTTATCGATTCATTTGGAATGAATCGGTCGATGCGCTGCATTCGGTGCATTCCATGCGAGCGCAGTGGCTCGCATTCATCCAAAAATTCAACCGCACGGGAAAGCAATGAACACCTCATATCGAAGCATCTGGAGCGAGGCCCTGGGTGCCTGGGTTGCAGTCAGCGAACTCGCAAAAGGCAAAGGCAAGGCAAGCAAGGGCGCCGCGGGCGGGCGGCTGCTGAAATGGAGTTTGCTTTCGGCGTCGTTGGCCGGTGCGTTTGGTTTGCTCGGCTCGGCCGCCCATGCGCAGAGTTTGAGCTGCATGACGGTTGGCGCGGCGTTCTCTTGCCAGCCCACGACCCAGGCTGGCCTGACATTGATCGCCAATCCGGAAAGAGCCGGAGCCGGCGAATTCCTGACCTTGCGTGGCGGCGGCGCAGGCCAACCGATTCGCAACTATTTCGTCGGCAACGCCGACATCGGCGACGCCGCGAACATCACGCTGGGCGATGCGGGCGCCAAAAACTCCACCACCACAATTCTTGCCAATCGCTTCCAGGTGGGCAACAGCACGACCAGCGCGTCGGGAGAGGGCAGCACGGCCATTGGCATCAATGCCCGAGCGGCCGACTTTGACACCGTGGCGATGGGCAGCAATGCCAACGCCCTGGCCCCTGCGTCCATTGCCATCGGCAGCGGCGCAACAGCCAAGGCCACAGGAACAGCCAAGGGCGCAGGATTTGCGGGTATTGCCATCGGCAGCAATGCTGGCGTCGACGGCGACAACAGCGTGGCGATCGGCTCCAACGCTCGCGCCAATGGTCCGGGGGCCTTGGCGTTCGGCAGCAACGCCAACGCGGCCTTCGCCAACGACGCGGCATTCGGCACGGGCGCGCTGGCCGTCGGCAGTGTGGAGGGGACGGGGCCTTCGACGGCATTCGGCAATGCCGCCAAGGCCACGGCCCCCGCGTCCATTGCTATCGGCGGGACTGCGGAGGCTTCGGCCCGGAACGCTGCAGCGTTCGGCTACAGCGCAAATGCGTCTGGGACAAATGCCCTGGCCCTTGGCACGGTTTCGAACGCCAAGGGAGACCGCAGCGTGGCCATTGGCTCGGGCGCCAACGCAAGTGGCGATTTTTCCGTGGCCATCGGCCGCGCGGCGATTGCGTCCGGGTCTTCATCCCTGGCCATCGGCAACGACGGTGCCGGGGCGGAGGGGCTGTCGGCCAATGCGATCGCCATCGGGGGACGGGCCATCGTTGCCGCGAATGCGACGTCCGGTATTGCCATCGGCCGCGGTGCCGTGGTGAATGGGGCGTTCGGTATCGCCCAGGGCGACGGCGCCACCGCGTCCAATGCCAACGACGTGGCACTGGGCGCACGCTCGGCAACGGCGGCGCCCAACACCGGCACCACCGCTCTTTATGGCGGCACGGCCCAGGGCATTGCCAAGGCGGCATCGGGCGTGGTGTCGGTCGGCAGTGCGGGCAACGAAAGGCAGATTCAGAACGTGGCGGCGGGCGTCATCTCGCCGACCAGCACCGACGCCATCAATGGCTCGCAGCTCAACTCGGTCGCCACGAGCGTCAACGCGCTCGGCACCTCGACTGCTGCCGGCCTGGGCGGCGGCAGCACGTACAACAATGCGACGGGTGCGGTATCGGCGCCGGCGTACAAGGTTGGGGGCGCTTCTTTCGCCAACGTGGGCGGTGCGCTGGGCGCGTTGGACGCGGTGGCCAGCAAGGGCTGGGACCTGAGCGCCAACGGGGGCGGCGTGCAGAACATCGCGCCGGGCGGCAAGGTGGACTTCATCAATGGCAGCAACACGAGCGTCACACGCAGCAACAGCCAGATCAAGGTGGACGTGTCGACGACACCGGTGTTCACCTCGGTGACCACCAGCGCAGGCACCCCAGGGGCCGCTGGTGCGCCGGGCAGCCCCAGCACGACGCTGGACGGCACAGGCCTGACGGTCAAGGACCTGAACGGCAAGGCGGGTCCGAGCGTGACGGCCCAAGGCATCGACGGTGGCCTTAAGACCATCACCCGCGTGGGCAAGGGCACGCAGGACACCGATGCGGCGAACATCGGCCAGTTGGGCGACGTCGGCAAGGTGGCCAACAACGCGGTGCAGTACGACCCGAAGAAGACGGGCGAGACACAGCCAAGCAGCGCAACGCTTGGCGGCTTGGACAAGGACAGCAAGCCGCTGGTCGCGGATGGCGTGACGCTGGGCAACGTGAAGGACGGCAACGTGGCCGCGGGCTCGAAGGACGCAGTCAACGGCGGCCAGCTCAACACGACGAACCAGAACGTCACCAACCTGGGTGACGGGATCCGCAACGCAACGCTGGGCTCGGTGCAGGCCGTGCCAGGCAAGGCGGGCCAGTTGACGCTGGTGGCGCCGAGCGCCACGGGAGCTGCGCCCGGTGCCGCACAGGTGCTCGGCAACGTGGCAGCCGGCAAGGCGCCGACCGACGCGGCCAATGTCGGTCAACTCGATGCACTGGCCGGCAGCGCGGTGCAGTACGACAGGAACGCGGACGGTACGCCGGGCAAGAGCGGTGTGACGTTGGGCGGCGTGGGTGCGGACGGCAAAGCTGCGACGGCGCCGGTGACGCTGGCCAATGTGGCCGACGGCAAGAACGCCAACGAGGCGGTCAATCGCGGCCAGCTCAATGCGGTGAGCACCACGGCGAACAAGGGCTGGGACCTGAGCACCAACGGTGGGGCTGTGCAGAACATCGCGCCGGGCGGCAAGGTGGACTTCGTCAATGGCAGCAACACGAGCGTCACACGTACAGACAACAAGATCCGCGTGGACGTGTCGAAGACACCTGCCTTCGATTCAGTGAGCGTGGGTTCGGGCGCGCCGGGTACCGTCGGTGCACTAGGCAGCCCGCGTACGACGCTGGACGGCAATGGCCTGACGACCAGAGGCGCTGACGGTGTGGCCGGTCCGAGCGTGACGGCCGAACACATCGACGGTGGGCTTAAGACCATCACCGGCGTGGCAGCGGGCACGCAGGCCAACGATGCCGCGAACATGACGCAGCTCAACGACGTCGGCAAGGCGGCCAACAACGCGGTGCAGTACGACCCGAAGAAGACGGGCGAGACACAGCCAAGCAGCGCAACGCTTGGCGGCTTGGACAAGGACAACAAGCCGCTGGTCGCGGACGGCGTGACGCTGGGCAACGTGAAGGACGGCAACGTGGCCGCAGGCTCCAAGGACGCGGTCAACGGCGGCCAACTGAACACCACCAACCAGAACGTCACCAATCTGGGCGAAAGCATCCGCAATTCGACCTTGGGCCCGGTGCAGGCCGTGCCAGGCAAGGCAGGCCAGTTGACGCTGGTGGCGCCGGGCAACACGGGCGCTGCGCCCGGCGCGGCACAAGTGCTGGGCAACGTCGCAGCCGGCAAGGCGCCGACCGACGCGGCCAATGTCGGTCAACTCGATGCACTGGCCGGCAGCGCGGTGCAGTACGACAGGAACGCGGACGGTACGCCGGGCAAGAACGGTGTGACGTTGGGCGGTGTAGGCGCGGACGGCAAGGCTGCGGTTGTTGACGGCGTGACGCTGGGCAACGTGAAGGACGGCAACGTGGCTGCGGGCTCGAAGGACGCAGTCAACGGCGGCCAGCTCAACACGACGAACCAGAACGTCGCCAACCTGGGCGAAAGCATCCGCAATGCGACGCTGGGCCCGGTGCAGGCCGTGCCAAACAAGGCGGGCCAGTTGACGCTGGTGGCGCCGGGGGCCACGGGCGCTGCGCCTGGTGCCGCACAAGTTCTGGGCAACGTGGCAGCCGGCAAGGCGCCGACCGACGCGGCCAATGTCGGTCAACTCGATGCACTGGCCGGCAGCGCCCTTCAGTACGACAGGAACGCGGACGGTACGCCGGGCAAGAGCGGCGTGACGCTGGGCGGCGTGGGTGCGGACGGCAAAGCTGCGACGGCGCCGGTGACGCTGGCCAATGTGGCCGACGGCACGAACGCCAACGAGGCGGTCAATCGCGGCCAGCTCAATGCGGTGAGCACCACGGCGAACAAGGGCTGGGACCTGAGTGCCAACGGTGGGGCTGTGCAGAACATCGCCCCTGGCGGTGCGGTGGACTTCGTCAATGGCAGCAACACGAGCGTCACACGTACTGACAACAAGATCCGCGTGGACGTGTCGAAGACACCTGCCTTCGATTCGGTGAGCGTGGGCTCGGGCGCGCCGGGTACCGTCGGTGCACTAGGCAGCCCGCGTACGACGCTGGACGGCAATGGCCTGACGACCAGAGGCGCTGACGGTGTTGCCGGTCCGAGCGTGACGGCCGAACACATCGACGGCGGCCTTAAGACCATCACCGGCGTGGGTGCGGGCACGCAGGCCAACGATGCCGCGAACATGAAGCAACTCGGCGCCGTAGCCGACAACGCGGTGCAGTACAACAAGAAAGCGGATGGCACGCCGGACAAAGGCAATGTCACATTGGGCGGTGTAGGCGCGGACGGCAAGGCTGCGGTCGTTGACGGCGTGACGCTGGGCAACGTGAAGGACGGCAACGTGGCTGCTGGCTCCAAGGACGCAGTCAACGGGGGGCAGCTCAACACGACGAACCAGAGCGTCACCAATCTGGGCGAAAGCATCCGCAACGCAACGCTGGGCCCGGTGCAGGCCGTGCCAAACAAGGCGGGCCAGTTGACGCTGGTGGCACCGGGGGCCACGGGCGCCGCGCCTGGTGCCGCACAAGTGCTGGGCAACGTGGCAGCCGGCGAGGCACCGAACGATGCGGTCAATCGCGATCAACTTGACACGGTGAGCGCTACGGCCAACAAGGGCTGGAACCTGAGCGCCAACGGCGTGAACGCTCTGCAGATCGCACCAGGCGGAACGGTCGACTTCGTCAACGGCAGCAACACGAGCGTCACACGTACAGACAGCCAGATCCGCGTGGACGTGTCGAAGACACCTGCCTTCGATTCGGTGAGCGTGGGTTCGGGCGCGCCGGGTACCGTCGGTGCACTGGGCAGTCCGCGTACGACGCTGGACGGCAATGGCCTGACGACCAGAGGCGCCGACGGCGTGGCCGGTCCAAGCGTGACGGCCGAAGGCATCGACGGTGGCCTTAAGACCATCACCCGCGTGGGCAAGGGCACGCAGGACACCGATGCGGCGAACATCGGCCAGTTGGGTGACGTCGGCAAGGTGGCCAACAACGCGGTGCAGTACGACCCGAAGAAGACGGGCGAGACACAGCCAAGCAGCGCAACGCTTGGGGGCCTGGACAAGGACGGCAAGCCGTTGGTCGCGGACGGCGTGACGCTGGGCAACGTGAAGGACGGCAACGTGGCTGCTGGCTCCAAGGATGCAGTCAACGGCGGCCAGCTCAACACGACGAACCAGAACGTCACCAACCTGGGCGAAAGCATCCGCAATGCGACGCTGGGCCCGGTGCAGGCCGTGCCAAACAAGGCGGGCCAGATGACGCTGGTGGCGCCGGGCAACACGGGCGCTGCGCCCGGTGCCGCACAGGTGCTCGGCAACGTGGCAGCCGGCGAGGCACCCAGCGACGCGGTCAATCGCGGTCAACTCGACACGGTGAACACCACGGCGAACAAGGGCTGGGACCTGAGGGCCAACGGTGGGGCTGTGCAGAACATCGCGCCGGGCGGTGCGGTGGACTTCGTCAACGGCAGCAACACGAGCGTGACGCGCACGAGCAACCAGATCCGCGTGGACGTGTCGAAGACACCTGCCTTCGATTCGGTGAGCGTGGGTTCGGGCGCGCCGGGTACCGTCGGTGCACTGGGCAGCCCGCGTACGACGCTGGACGGCAACGGCCTGACGACCCGTGGCGCCGATGGTGTTGCCGGTCCGAGCGTGACGGCCCAAGGCATCGACGGTGGCCTTAAGACCATCACCGGCGTGGGTGCGGGCACGCAGGCCAACGATGCCGCGAACATGAAGCAACTCGGCGCCGTAGCCGACAACGCGGTGCAGTACAACAAGAAAGCTGATGGCACGCCGGACAAAGGCAACGTCACCTTGGGCGGTGTGGGTGCTGACGGCAAGGCTGCGGTCGTTGACGGCGTGACGCTGGGCAACGTGAAGGACGGCACTCTGGCTGCTGGCTCCAAGGATGCAGTCAACGGCGGCCAGCTCAACACGACGAACCAGAACGTCACCAGCCTGGGCGAAAGCATCCGCAATGCGACGTTGGGCCCGGTGCAGGCCGTGCCAAACAAGGAGGGTCAGTTGACGCTGGTGGCGCCGGGGGCTACGGGCGCTGCGCCCGGCGCGGCACAAGTGCTGGGCAACGTGGCAGCCGGCGAGGCACCGAACGATGCGGTCAATCGCGATCAACTCGACACGGTGAGCGCTACGGCCAACAAGGGCTGGAACCTGAGCGCCAACGGCGTGAACGCTCTGCAGATCGCACCAGGCGGAACGGTCGACTTCGTCAATGGCAGCAACACGAGCGTCACACGTACAGACAACAAGATCCGGGTGGACGTGTCGAAGACACCTGCCTTCGATTCGGTGAGCGTGGGTACGGGCGCGCCGGGCACCGTCGGTGCACTGGGCAGCCCGCGTACGACGCTGGACGGCAACGGCTTGACGACCAGAGGCGCCGATGGTGTGGCCGGTCCGGGCGTGACGGCTACAGGCATCGATGCTGGCGAGAAGACCATCACCGGCGTGGCAGCGGGCACGCAGGCCAACGATGCCGCGAACATGAAGCAACTCGGCGCCGTAGCCGACAACGCAGTGCAGTACAACAAGAAAGCGGATGGCACGCCGGACAAAGGCAATGTCACATTGGGCGGTGTAGGCGCGGACGGCAAGGCTGCGGTCGTTGACGGCGTGACGCTGGGCAACGTGAAGGACGGCACTCTGGCTGCTGGCTCCAAGGATGCAGTCAACGGCGGCCAGCTCAACACGACGAACCAGAACGTCACCAGCCTGGGCGAAAGCATCCGCAACGCAACGCTGGGCTCGGTGCAGGCCGTGCCAGGCAAGGCGGGTCAGTTGACGCTGGTGGCGCCGAGCGCCACGGGAGCTGCGCCCGGTGCCGCACAGGTGCTCGGCAACGTGGCAGCCGGCAAGGCGCCGACCGACGCGGCCAATGTCGGTCAACTCGATGCACTGGCCGGAAGCGCGGTGCAGTACGACAGGAACGCGGACGGTACGCCGGGCAAGAACGGTGTGACGTTGGGCGGTCGCAATGCCGACGGCACAGCGGCCACGTTGCCGGTGAAGGTGGGCAACATTGCCAACGGCGAGGCACCGAACGACGCGGTCAATCGCGGTCAACTCGACACGGTAAGCGCTACGGCCAACAAGGGCTGGGACCTGAGTGCCAACGGTGGAGCGGTGCAGAACATCGCACCCGGCGGCGCAGTCGACTTCGTCAACGGCAGCAACACGAGCGTGACACGCACGAGCAACCAGATCCGCGTGGACGTGTCGAAGACACCTGCCTTCGATTCGGTGAGCGTGGGTTCGGGCGCGCCGGGTACCGTCGGTGCACTGGGCAGCCCGCGTACGACGCTGGACGGCAATGGCCTGACGACCAGAGGCGCTGACGGTGTGGCCGGTCCGAGCGTGACGGCCGAACGCATCGACGGCGGCGGCAAGGCCATCACCGGCGTGGCAGCGGGCTTGAACGCTACCGATGCCGCGAACATGAAGCAACTCGGCGACGTAGCCGACAACGCGGTGCAGTACAACAAGAAGGCCGACGGCACGCCGGACAAGGGCAACGTCACATTGGGCGGCCTGGACAAGGACGGCAAGCCGCTGGTCGCGGACGGCGTGACGCTGGGCAACTTGAAGGACGGCAATGTTGCTGCGGGCTCCAAGGACGCAGTCAACGGCGGCCAGCTCAACACCACTAACCAGAACGTCACCAACTTGGGTGACGGGATCCGCAACGCGACGCTGGGCCCGGTGCAGGCCGTGCCGGGCAAGGCAGGCCAGATGACGCTGGTGGCGCCGGGCAACACGGGCGCTGCGCCCGGTGCCGCACAGGTGCTCGGCAACGTGGCAGCCGGCGAGGCACCCAGCGACGCAGTCAATCGCGGTCAACTCGACACGGTGAGCGCGACGGCCAACAAGGGCTGGAACCTGAGCGCCAACGGCGTGAACGCTCTGCAAATCGCACCAGGCGGAACGGTCGATTTCGTCAACGGCAGCAACACGAGCGTCACACGCACGAGCAACCAGATCCGCGTGGACGTGTCGAAGGCGCCAGTGTTCGACTCGGTAAGCGTGGGTTCGGGCACCCCAGGCACAGTCGGCGCACCGGGCACGCCGCGCACGACGCTGGACGGCAACGGCCTGACGACCCGAGGCACCGACGGCGCGGCCGGTCCGAGCGTGACCACTGCGGGCATCGATGCAGGCGGCAAGGCCCTCGCCAACGTGGGCCCCGGCGTCAAAGGCACCGACGCAGCGAGCATGAAGCAGCTCGAAGACGTCGGCAAGGTCGCCGACAACGCGGTGCAGTACGACAAGAAAGCCGACGGCACGCCGGACAAGAGCGGCGTCACATTGGGCGGCCTCGACAAGGACGGCAACCCCGTGGCCCCGGACGGCGTGAAGTTGGGCAACGTGAAGGACGGGCTGCTGGAAGCGGGCTCGAGGGATGCAGTCAACGGCGGCCAGCTGAACACCACCAACCAGAACGTCACCGACCTGGGCAACAGCATCCGCAATGCGACCCTGGGCCCGGTGCAGGCCGTGCCGGGCAAGGCAGGCCAGTTGACGCTGGTGGCGCCGGGCAACACGGGCGCTGCGCCCGGTGCCGCACAGGTGCTGGGCAACGTGGCAGCCGGCGAGGCACCGAACGACGCGGTCAATCGCGGTCAACTCGATGCGGTGAGCGCCACAGCCAGCAAGGGCTGGGACCTGAGCGTCAACGCAGAAGCGACGCCGCAGAAGGTCGCCCCCGGCGGCAAGGTCGACTTCATCGACGGCAGCAACACGACGGTGAAGCGCACCGGCAACCAGATCCAGGTGGACGTGTCGAAGACACCGACCTTCGATTCGGTGACCACGGGCGCAACGACGATGGGCGACAAGGGCGTGACGGTCAAGGGGGCGGACGGCAGTGCAGGCACCCTCGGCAGCAACGGACTGACGACGACCGGTGCGGACGGCAAGGCAGGCCCGAGCGTGACCACCGCGGGCATCGATGCAGGCGGCAAGGCCCTCACCAACGTGGGCCCCGGCGTGAAAAGCACGGACGCAGCGAGCATGAAGCAGCTCGAAGACGTCGGCAAGGTCGCCGACAACGCCGTGCAGTACGACAAGAAAGCCGACGGCACGCCGGACAAGAGCGGCATCACATTGGGCGGCCTCGACAAGGACGGCAACCCCGTGGCCCCGGACGGCGTGAAGCTGGGCAACGTGAAAGACGGCGCGGTGACCCCAGGCTCCAGGGACGCAGTCAACGGCGGCCAGCTTGCGGGCCTGGGCAACGGCCTTGCCGGCGTGCTCGGCGGTTCCTATGCCGGCGGCATTTACCAGGGCCCGACCTTCACCACCATCGGCGGCCCGGCCACGACGGTGCAGGGCGCGCTCACCAACCTGGGCAACGCGGTCAACAACGGCACGGCCGGCCCGGTGCAGACCACCGGCACGGCGAACCAGTTGGCGCTGGTCGAGACCGGCAAGACGGGCGCCGCGCCCGGCGCTGCACAGAAGTTGACCAACCTGGCCCCGGGCTCCGTGGCCAAGGACAGCAAGGACGCGGTGAACGGCGGCCAGCTCTTCGACGTGCAAAAGGATGTCGGCAACGCCATCAAGTACGACGGCACCGACAAGGGCCAGGCCACGCTCGGCGGCCCGGCGTCCACCGACGGCGGCAAGACCCTTGGCACCAGGCTCGGCAATCTGGCTCAGGGCAGGCTCGGCGCGGATTCGACGGACGCGGTCAATGGCGCCCAGCTCGACGCGACCCACAAGGCGGTGGCGAGCAACGCGGCCAACACCTCGGCCTACCTTGGCGGTGGGGCGGATGTCGTGGCTGGCAAGGCACCTGTCTACACGGTGCAGGGCAGCACCTTCAACAACGTAGGCAGCGCCCTGGGCGCGGTCGACAAGAAGCTGGACAGGCTCGACGGCGCAGTCGACGCCGTCAAGGCCGTTGCGCAGAACTCGGTGCAGTACGACGGCGCTGACAAGGGCCGCGTCACCCTGGGCGGCGCAACGTCTACCGACGGCGGCAAGACGGACGGCACGAAGATCGGCAACGTGGCGCAGGGCAGTGTGTCGGCCACCTCGACCGATGCCGTCAACGGCGCGCAGCTCGACGCGGCGAACAAGGCGGCCTCCGCCGCGTTGGGCGGCGGCGCGGACGTGGGCGCCGGCAAGGGGCCGAGCTACACGGTGGGAGGCAACGCCTTCAGCAACGTGGGCGGTGCGCTCTCTGCCGTCGACGGCAACCTGAGCACGCTCAACCAGGCGATCGGCGGCAAGGGCATCAAGTATTTCCGCGCCAACTCCGAACGGCCCGACGCGACAGCAAGCGGCAAGGATGCCGTTGCCATCGGGCCTGACGCGGTGGCCAGCGGCACGCACGCCATTGCCATCGGCAGGGGCGCCCTGGCCACGGGTTCGCAAGCCATCGGTGCCGACGCGCGGGCCGGTGGCGGCGGTGCGGCGTTGGGCGACGGTGCGGATGCGGGCGGTACGCCGCTGAGTGCCGCGCCCGATGTTTCCAGGGGCACTGCGATCGGTTTCAACGCGGTCGTGAAGCAGACGGGGGGCGTGGCGTTGGGCACGGGCTCGGTCGCATCCACGGCGGCCGGCGTGGCGGGCTACGTGCCGCCCGGCGCCGGCCCATCGCAAGCGGCGGCCGTCGCGGCGACGAACAGCACGCGCGCGGCGGTGTCGGTCGGCGATGCGGCCAACGGCCAGTTCCGCCAGATCACCGGTGTGGCGGCGGGCACGGCGGACAGCGACGCGGCCAACGTGGCGCAACTCAAGGCGTCCGCCAGCGCGGTCAAGGCCGGCAGCGTGCAGTACGCGACCAACCCCGACGGGTCGCTCAACTTCAACCAGATCATTCTGGGCAACGACCAGGCGCCGGACGGCACGCGCATGTCCAACGTGGCGCCAGGTGTCCAGGGCACCGACGCGGTGAACATGAACCAGCTAGGGGCGTCCACCGCGGCCAGCGCGGCCTATACCGACGCGCGCGTCAATCAGTTGGGGCAGGCGTTGCGGGGCGTGGCCAAGCGGGCCTATTCCGGCACGGCGTCGGCCATGGCGATGGAAAGCGCGCCGTATGTGCCGGGCAAGCTGACCTACGCGGCAGGCATGGGCTTCTACAGCGGCGAGTCGGCTGTGGGCGTGTCGCTGCGCAAGACGGCGGACAACGGGCGCTGGAGCGTCACGGGCGGCGTGTCCGCGGCCTCGGCCGGAACGGTGGGCGTGCGTGTAGGCATCAGCGGGGTTTGGGAGTGAACGGCGGCAGTGGCGGCACTGGAGCGACCGGCGCGGCAGCCGACAGGCCGCAAGTCAGGCGACCCCTCACGCAGAGGTGTCTTCAGCCCGCAGCGTCTCTTCGAACAGCGCGAGCAACTGGCGCGCGAACAGGTCCATGTTGCGCGGCCGGTCGGTGCCGCCGTTCTCGATGGTGCGGCTGACCGTTGCCGCGCCCACGATGGCCAGGCACACATGGCCTGGCGCGTCGCCGTACGGGCTGCCCGCAGGCCCGGCCGCGCCGCTTTCGCTGATGCCCCAGGTGGTGTGGTGGGTGTCGCGCACCCGGCCCGCGACCAGGCGGGCGTAAGGCTCGGTTTCGCCGCGCATGCCGGCCATGTCTTCGGCGGTCAGGCCCAGCAGCGCGCGGCCGGCGCGGCGCGAATACACGACCGCGCCACCCCGAAAGTAGGCCGATGCACCCGGCACCGCGAGCAGCGCGGCCGAGACCAGACCGCCGGCCGACGACTCGACCACCGACACGGTCTGCCCGCGTGCGCGCAGCATGCCGCCCACGCGCGCGGCAAGAACGGGCAGGGAGTCGGGCAGGGTGTCGGGCAAGGAGGTGGGGTTCATGGCTTGTTCATGGCGTCTTGGAAACGGATGGGCCCGGCCGCTTCACATAGGCCGGCGCGCGCTCGTGGCTCGCGGTGCTGCCGTAGACCGTGTCGGCCGGGTAGTACTCGGATTGCAGCTGCACCTTGGCCGCGGCTTCTTCGCCGGCGGTGTGGGCAATGAAGGCCAGCATCAGGTCGGTGCCGGCCGACACCCCGGCGGACGTCCACACGTGGCCGTCCTGCACAAAGCGCTGCTCGACCACCTTCACGTCGCCCAGCGCGCGCAGCCGGTCGAGCGACGCCCAGTGCGTGGTGGCCGTGCGGCCGGAGAGCAGGCCGGCCGCATGCAGCACGAAGGCGCCGGTGCATACAGACAGCAGCGCCTTGCAGCCGGGCGCGCGCTCGGCCAGAAAGCGCGTCATGGCGGGGTTGTCGACCTCGCGGCGGGTGCCCATGCCGCCGGGCACGAGCAGGTAGTCCAGCGGCGGGCATTGCGCAAAAGACACATGCGGGTTGACCGACATGCCCTTGGCGCACACCACTGGCTCGGGCTTTTCGGCCACAAGCAGGCACTGCGCCGGGCCGCCGGCCAATTTGCTCCACATGGTCAGCATTTCCCAGGGGCCGACGAAGTCGAGTTCCTCGACCTCGGGGAAGATGACGATGCCGAAATTCATACTTTTGAACTCCTCGGTGGGGAAGGCCCCGCAGGGGCAGGGGGAGACTGGGGCAGGTGCGAGGATAGAGCCTGCCCGCGAACGGCGCCGCGCCCCGCCGAACCCCGGTTCGTGACAGCTGGTTGCAAGCTTGGCTCAGTGTTTTCCTCAGAGGGGCATGGCTTGAAACTCGCTAGAGTGAAGGCGGCCGTTCAGGCTTTTGCTACGTACACATCAAGGAAATCTTATGAGCAAGAAAGTTGCATATGTCACCGGGGGCATGGGTGGCATCGGAACAGCCATCTGCCAGCGTCTGCACAACGACGGTTTCACCGTGATTGCCGGTTGCGGACCTACCCGCGACCACGCCAAATGGCTGGCCGAACAGAAGGCCGAAGGTTTCGAGTTCCACGCGTCGGTCGGCAATGTCGGCGACTGGCAATCCACCGTCGAGGCCTTCTCCGCTGCCAAGGCAGCGCACGGCCCCATCGACGTGCTGGTCAACAACGCCGGCATCACGCGCGACCGCATGTTTCTGAAGATGACGCCCGAGGACTGGAGCGCCGTCATCGAGACCAACCTCAACAGCATGTTCAACGTCACCAAGCAGGTGGTGGGCGACATGGTTGAAAAGGGCTGGGGCCGCATCATCAACATCAGCTCGGTGAACGGCGCCAAGGGCCAGGCCGGGCAGACCAACTATTCCGCGGCCAAGGCCGGCATGCACGGCTTCACCATGGCGCTGGCCCAGGAGCTGGCCGCCAAGGGCGTCACCGTGAACACCGTGAGCCCGGGCTACATCGGCACCGACATGGTGAAGGCCATCCGCCAGGAAGTGCTGGACAAGATCGTGGCCACCATTCCGGTGAAGCGCCTGGGCGAGCCGAGCGAAATTGCCTCGATCATCGCGTGGCTCGCCACCGACGAAGGCGGCTACAGCACGGGGGCCGACTTTTCGGTCAACGGCGGCCTGCACATGCACTGAGCATGCTGACGCTCACCTGAAGAACAACCCGCCTCGGCGGGTTTTTTTGTTCACCGAATGTGGCTTTCACGAATGGAAAACGGCACGCACGCTCTCTACAGTTTTTGAACCCCTCCGGAGGCATCCATGGAAAACACAACAAGTACACCTGCCAAAAAGCTCCCGCTCTATCGCTCCCTGTATGTGCAGGTGATCACCGCCGTGATCATCGGCGTGCTGCTGGGCCATTTCTACCCGGCGGCCGGCGAGGCCATGAAGCCCTTGGGCGACGGCTTCATCAAGCTGATCAAGATGATCATTGCGCCCATCATCTTCTGCACGGTGGTGGTGGGCATCGCCGGCATGGAAGACATGAAGAAGGTCGGCAAGACCGGCGGCCTGGCGCTGCTGTATTTCGAGGTGGTCAGCAGCATTGCGCTGGTGGTGGGCCTGGTGCTGGTGAACGTGCTGCAACCCGGCGCGGGCATGAACATCGACCCGGCCACGCTGGACACCAAGGCCATTGCCTCGTACACCGGCCCGGGCAAGATGACCGGCACGGTCGACTTTGTGCTGAACATCATTCCCAGCACGCTGGTCGATGCCTTCGCCAAGGGCGAGATATTGCAGGTGCTGTTGATTGCGGTGCTGTTCGGCTTTGCGCTGCACCGGTTCGGCGGGCGCGGCACGCTGGTGTTCGACGTGATCGAGAAGGGCTCGCATGTGCTCTTCGTGATCGTGGGCTACATCATGAAGCTGGCCCCCATCGGTGCCTTCGGCGCGATGGCTTTCACCATCGGCAAGTACGGGCTGGGCAGTCTGTTTTCGCTGGGCAAGCTGATGGGCACGTTCTACCTGACCTGCCTGTTGTTCATCTTTTTGGTGCTGGGGGGGATCGCCAGGTTCCATGGCTTCAGCATCTGGAAGTTCATCAAGTACATCAAGGAAGAGTTGCTGATCGTGCTGGGCACCTCGTCCAGCGAGTCGGTGCTGCCGCGCATGATGGAAAAAATGGAGAACCTGGGCGCCAACAAGACCTGCGTGGGCCTGGTGATTCCGACGGGTTACTCGTTCAACCTGGACGGCACTTCGATCTATCTGACGATGGCGGCGGTGTTCATCGCGCAGGCGACCAACACGCACATGACGCTGGTGCAGGAGATCACGTTGCTGGCGGTGCTGTTGCTGACCTCGAAGGGCGCGGCGGGTGTCACGGGCAGCGGGTTCATCGTGTTGGCGGCCACGCTGTCGGCGGTGGGGCATGTACCGGTGGCGGGGCTGGCGCTGATTCTGGGTATCGACCGGTTCATGTCGGAAGCACGCGCGCTGACCAACCTGATCGGCAACGGTGTGGCCACCATCGTGGTGGCCAAGTGGACCAACGAGCTCGACGAGACCCGGCTGCACGCTGCGTTGAACAACGAGACGTGGGTGGAGGCGCAGGAGCCCGAGGTGATTGAGGTTGCTCGTACCAGCAAGATGTCTGGTTGAGGCTCTTTTAACGTCCTTCAGGGCGACGCTCACGCCGACGGGGTGCCTTGCTCCGCGAATGTCCCCCGCTTCGCTCCTCCTTTATTTCGCTGCGCAAGGCACCCCATCGGCGTGAGCGTTGGACAGTGCAGTGGTTGATCGTGCGATCACCGACAGCGTGCCCAAGTGCACAGGGCGTCGGGTGCTCCCCGCAGCGAAATAAAGGAGGAGGGCGAAGCCCGGGGGACATTCGCGGAGGGGAGTACCCGGCGGCCTGTGCACGCGGCCTGAATAAGAGCGCAAACCAAGAGCCCTGAACAAAGACCCCTGAACAAAGAGCCGCAAATCGCGCAACAGAGATTGGCCGGCTGACACGAAGGGACAGACATCGTTCCTGCAAAATGCGCCGATGCCCCACAGCGTTTCTCTCATCAACACCATCGCCGCCGGTCTGGGGCTGGCGCTGGTATTCGGTTTTCTGGCGGCCCGGCTGAAACTGCCAGCCCTCGTCGGCTACCTGCTCGCCGGCGTCATCATCGGCCCGTTCACACCCGGCTTCGTGGCCGACGCCAGCATCGCCGCACAGCTTGCCGAAATCGGCGTCATGCTGCTCATGTTTGGCGTGGGCCTTCATTTTTCACTGGACGACCTGCTCGCAGTGCGCAAGATCGCACTCCCCGGCGCCCTCGCACAAATCGCCGTCGCCACCCTGCTCGGCGGCGGCCTCGCCATGTGGTGGGGCTGGAGCCCCGGCGCGGCACTGGTGTTCGGGCTCGCGCTGTCCGTGGCCAGCACCGTCGTGCTGCTGCGCGCCCTCGAAAGCCTGGGCATTCTCGACTCCTTCACCGGCCGCATCGCCATCGGCTGGCTCGTGGTGGAAGACCTGGCCATGGTGCTCGTGCTGGTGCTCATGCCACCCCTGGCCAGCACCCTTGGCGGGCACAGCACCCATACCGGCCCGGCCGATCCGCTGTGGCAAACCCTGGGCCTCACGCTGCTGCAGGTCGGCGGCTTCGTGGCGCTCATGCTGGTCGTGGGGCGGCGCGTGTTCCCCTGGATCCTCTGGCAGGTCACGCGCACCGGCTCGCGCGAACTGTTCACCCTGTGCGTGGTGGCTGCCGCCGTGAGCATCGCCTTTGCGTCGGCCGCGCTGTTCGGTGTGTCGTTTGCGCTGGGCGCTTTCTTTGCGGGCATGGTCATGCGCGAGTCCGAGTTCAGCCACCGCGCCGCGCAAGAGTCGCTGCCGCTGCGCGACGCTTTCGCGGTGCTGTTCTTCGTGTCGGTCGGCATGCTGTTCGACCCCTCGGTGCTCATCGAGCGGCCGCTGCAGGTGCTCGCGGTGGTGCTGGTCATCGTGCTGGGCAAGTCGCTTGCGGCCTGCGCGCTGGTGCTGGTGTTTCGCTACCCGCTGGGCACGGCGCTCACGGTCAGCGCCAGCCTGGCGCAGATCGGGGAGTTCTCGTTCATCCTGGCCGGGCTGGGCGTGTCGCTGGGCCTGCTGCCGGTGGAAGGGCAGAGCCTGGTGCTGGCGGGCGCGCTCATCTCCATCGCCACCAACCCGCTGTGGTTCAGCCTGATCGTGCCGATGCAGAAATGGCTGCATGCCCATTCATCGTTTGCGCGCGGGCTCGAATCGCGTGACGACCCGCTGGCCGAGCTGCCGACCACCACGGAGGCCAAGTACCTCTCGCGCCAGGTGGTGCTGGTGGGCTACGGCCGGGTCGGGCGTCGCATTGCCCAGGAGCTCGACGCGCACGACATTCCCTATGTGGTGGCCGACCAGAACCGAGAGCTCGTCGAAAAGCTGCGTGAAGCCGGCACGCCCGCCGTGTGGGGCGACGCGGCCGATCCGGCGGTGTTGATTCAGGCGCACATTGCACGCGCCCGCGTGCTGGTGGTGGCCACGCCGGACGCGATGAACGTGCGCCAGATGATGGAAACCGCGCGCACGCTCAACCCCAACATCCAGACCGTGATTCGCAGCCACAACGAGCAGGAGGCCCGCCTGCTCACACAGGAAACCTCGGCCACCGTGTTTCTCGGCGAGCACGAGCTTGCCCAGGCCATGGCGCGCGACGTGGTGCAGCGCGCGGCCTCGATGGCCGTGCCGGCCTGACGCTTTGATTGCCGGCCGAGCTCGCAGGGCTCGGCCGTGTCAGAGGTCTTCGATCACCAGCGCGCGGTAGCGCTGCGCAATGGCATAGGGCACCGTGCGCACCGCCACCATCAATCGTTCGGCTGCGTCGCTGTCGTCGGTCTTTACCAGCAGCGCGGTGTGGCCTTCCTGTGCGAGCTTGGTGTAGGCCCGCACGGTGGCGCCTTCGGTGCCTGCGGAGGGCAGCGGGTCGTCTGCAATCTCCACCGTGGGCGTGATCTGCGAGAGCACGGCCTGCGGCGGAATCAGAAAGATGTCGTCGCTGCTCATGCCCTCGTCGATCAGGCGCTGGCCGACGCGCGTGGCGTCGTGCGCATCGGCGAACATCACCATCGAATAGCCAGTGGGGTAGAACGCGCCGCCCAGGGTCGCGCGCATGCTGGGGTCGAGACTGAAAGGTTTCATGCTGCCTCCGTATGTTGAGCACACCGTAGGTCGCGCGCGGGACCTGCCGTGTAGGAGAAGCCCGGGGCTGTCAACCGGACCTTTGCGCCACCCATTGACTGTGGAGCCCCCTCGTTTCAAGCCCATGCCTTCTTCCCCGAACATCGCGCTCACGGTCCACGAACTGGAACCGGGCGAGTTCTATTGGGTGGTGATGGAGGCGGTCCACGGCGCCCCGGCGCCGGGCGAAGCCCCTCATGTTTACGTGCCCATCGATTCCGCGCTCGAGGCTTTCCCCAGCTACTCGAACGCGCTGGTGGCCGGCGTGGCCGTGATGCGGCGCATGCTCGGCGCTGGCCCCGGCTCGGGCCTCGGCTCCCTATAATTTCGCCGGTCTGGCGTGCCGATGTTCATCGGCGGCGCCAGGCGCCACGGTTCGAAGGTGCCCCGCACGCCATGTGACATGGCCCAGGGGTTCAACGGGAAGCAGGTGCGCCGCGTCTTTCATCACGACGCGTCAAAGCCTGCGCTGCCCCCGCAACGGTCGGCGGATGTGGAAACCCTCTCGCGCGAGCCCTCTCATGAAGGGCATCGGCGGCCACTGTGCATCGGCATGGGAAAGCGAGGGTTTCAGGTCGCGGTGTGCACATGTTTCATGCAGCACGCCACGGCGCTCCGCGAGCCCGGATACCGGCCTTCGCAACCGCCTTCGGACGCAGCGGGAGTGCGCGTTCGGGCCTGCCGCTTCGCGCTCTTGCGCGGCGCATTGCAGTCCCCGCACCCTCCCACGGCGTTCTTTATCGGTCTGTAATCGGTCTGCAGCCTGCGGGGACGCGGGTGGTCGTGCTGCACGACTATGCTGCGGCACCGCCGCAAGGAGCATTTCCAATGACACAAGCAAACAACGCGAAGCTTCCCGGCACGATCGCAAGCAACGCCAAGATCCCCGTCACCATCGTCACGGGCTTCCTCGGCAGCGGCAAGACCACGCTGCTGCGCCACATCCTCGGCAACGCAGAGGGTCGCCGCATCGCGGTGATCGTCAACGAGTTCGGCGAGCTCGGCATCGACGGCGAAATTCTTCGCGGCTGCGGCATCGGTTGCGACGACGACGGCAACGAGCGCGCAGGCGCCCTGTACGAGCTGGCCAACGGCTGCGTGTGCTGCACCGTGCAGGAAGAGTTCTTGCCCGTGATGCTGCAGCTGGCCGAACGCCGTGGCGACATCGACGCGGTGCTCATCGAAACCTCGGGCCTTGCGCTGCCCAAGCCGCTGGTTCAGGCCTTTCAGTGGCCGGACATTGCCAACATCTTCACCGTCGATTCGGTGGTCACCGTGGTCGACGGCCCGGCTGCAGCCTCAGGCCAGTTCGCGGCCGACCCCGCGGCCGTGGACGAAGCCCGCCGCGCCGACCCCAACCTCGACCATGAGTCGCCGCTGCACGAGCTGTTCGAAGACCAGCTCTCCGCCGCCGATCTGGTGGTGCTCAACAAGACCGACCTGATGGACGACGCCGCGCGCGCGCAAGTGGAGGCGCTGGTGCGCGAAGAGCTGCCGCCCGAGGTGAAGATCGTTGCCGCCACCCAAGGCAAGCTGCCGCTCGCGCTGCTGCTGGGCCAGGGCCGAGCGGCGGAGGCCGGCATTCACCTGCGCGAAAGCCACCACGACCATGAAGAGGACCACGACCACGACGAGTTCGACTCGCTCGTCATCGAGCTGCCGCCCGTGGACCGCGACAGCCTGCTGGCCGTGCTGGCCAGGCTGGTCGAGCAGCACACCATCTACCGCGTGAAGGGCTTCGTCGCCATTCCGGGCAAGCCGATGCGCCTGCTGGTGCAGGGCGTGGGCCGCCGCTTCGACCACCACTTCGACCGCCGCTGGCGCGACGGCGAGGCGCAACGCACGCGGCTCGTGTTCATCGGCGAAGACCTGGACGAGGGCGCGCTGCGCAAGGCACTGCAAGAGGCGAGCGCGGTCGCTGCAGCCTGACCGACAAAAAGCCTGACCCCCTGACCCCATGCACCTGCTGAGCACCCAGCCCGGCCGCTTCGTCGAAGATGACAGCGTCGTCACCCGGCTCGACCAGACGCCTGGCGACATCGTGGTGCTCAGCTCGGCCGACACCACGCTCGCGCTGCTGGCCGCGGCGCGCACGTCGCTGGCGGCCACCGACCCCGGCTACCCGTCTTTGCGGCTGGCCAACCTGATGTACCTGCGCCAGCCGGCCTCGCTCGACCTGTACATCGACGAGGTGCTGCAGCATGCGCGCGTGGTGGTGGTCGACCACCTGGGGGCGGAGTCGGCCTGGGCCTATGGGCTGCAGCAGCTGGAGAAGCTCGCCAAGCGCAAGGGCCAGCAGCTCGCCATGTTCTCTGGCGACCTGCAGGAAGACGAAGACCTGCTCGCGCGCGGCACCGTGCCGCGCGACGTGAGCCGCCAACTGTGGCAGTACTCGCGCAGCGGCGGCGCGGCCAATGCGATGCAGTTTCTGCGCGCGGTGGCCTTCCACGGCCTGGGCCATGGCCAGGCGCCGCTGCCGCCGCGCAGCCTGCCGCAGGTGGCGCTGCATGTGCCTGCGCACATGCCGGGCGGAATGAATGCCGCGCACTCGGTGGCCGGCATCGACGACCTGCGCGCCGGCTGGCACCACGGCGCGCCCGTGGTGGCGCTGGTGTTCTACCGCTCGCACCTGCAGTCGGGCAACACCGTGGCCTTCGACGCGATGGCCGAGGCGCTGAGCGCGCAAGGGCTCAACCCGTTGCCCGTGGCGCTCGATTCGCTCAAAGACCCGCTGTGCCTTGCAACCTTTCGTGCGCTGTGCAGCGAGCACGACGTGCAACTGGTGCTCAACACCACCGCCTTCGCGGCGCTGGGGCAGGGCGCCCAGAACCAGGAAGGCGAAGCCATCGCACTTGCGGGCGATGCGCCCGTGCTGCAGGTGATCGTGAGCGGCGGCAACCGCGAAGACTGGCTGGCCGACAGCCAGGGCCTGCGCCCGCGCGACATCGCCATGCAGATCGCGCTGCCCGAGATGGACGGTCGCATCATCACGCGCGCCGTGAGCTTCAAGGGCCTGTCGCACCGCTGCGAACTCACGCAGACCGAGGTGGTCAACTACCAGCCCGAGCCCGACCGCGTGGCCTTCGTGGCCGAACTGGCGCGGCGCTGGTGCCGCCTGCGCAGCCTGGGCGCGGCCGACAAGCGCATCGCGCTGATCCTGGCCAACTACCCGGGCAGCGAAGGCCGCATCGGCAGCGGCGTGGGGCTGGACACGCCGGCCTCGGTCATCGGCATCCTGCGCGCGATGCAGGCCGAGGGCTATGTGCTCGGTGGCTCGGGGGGGGATGCGGCTGCTGTGCCTGAAGACGGCGACGCGCTCATGCGCAAGCTGCAGGAAGGCATTGCCAACGACCCCGCGCAATGGGCGTCGCGGCCCGCTTGGCAGAGCTACACGCTCGCCGACTACCGCGCGCGCCTGGCGGCCTTGCCCCAGGGCATGGCCGACGCCATCGACGCCCGATGGGGCACACCCGAGCAAGACCCGATGGTGCGCCAGGGCCGCTTCATGATCGCGGGGCTGCGGCTGGGCCGCGTGTTCGTGGGCATCCAGCCCGCGCGTTCTCTTGCTGCACAAGGCACGGCCGATTACGCGAGCTACCACGACGCCGAACTGGTGCCGCCGCACAGCTACCTCGCCTTCTATTTCTGGCTGCGCGACGTGTTCGCCATCGACGCGGTGGTGCACGTCGGCAAGCACGGCAACCTCGAATGGCTGCCGGGCAAGAGCCTGGCGCTGTCGCAGACCTGCTGGCCCGACGCCATCCTGGGGCCGCTGCCCAACGTGTACCCCTTCATCGTCAACGACCCGGGCGAGGGCGCGCAGGCCAAGCGGCGCACGCAGGCGGTCATCGTCGACCACCTGATGCCGCCGCTCACCCGCGCGGAAAACCACGGCCCGCTGCAAGACCTGGAGCGCCAGGTCGACGAGTACTACGACGCACTGCTGGTCGATGCGCGGCGCGCCAAGGTGCTGCGCGCGCAGATTCTCACGGCCGTGCGCGCGCAGCACCTGGTCGAAGAGCTGGGCATGCCCGGCGCGGAAGACGACGCCGTGCTCGCCCGGGTGGACGCCTACCTGTGCGAGCTGAAGGAAACGCAGATTCGCGACGGGCTGCATGTGTTCGGCGCGTCTCCGCAGCAGCGCCTCAGGCGCGACACGCTGCTGGCGCTCGCACGCTACCCCGCGCTGGACGGCGCGGGCGACAACGCCGGCCTGCTCGGCGCACTCGCCAAAGACCTGCTGCCCGCAGAAGCCTTCGACCCGCTCGACATCGACGCCGCCAAGCCCTGGCAGGGCGCGCGCCCCGCGCTGCTGCAAGCGGTCAGCGCCGACCCCTGGCGGCACCAGGGCGACACGCGAGAGCGGCTGGAACTGCTGGCCCAGCAACTGCTGGAAGGCTCGCTCGAAGGCTCGTTTGAAGAAGGCGCCTTCCCCGCAAACCTGCCGCACACAGCCGCCGTCATGCGCCGCATCGCGCAAAGCCTTGCGCCCGCGCTCGACGCCTGTGGCCCGCAAGAAATGCTTCAGCTGATGCGCGCCCTGCAAGGCCGCTTCGTGCCGCCCGGCCCCAGCGGTTCGCCCTCGCGTGGCCGGCCCGACGTGCTGCCCACCGGGCGCAACTTCTACGCGGTCGACACGCGCGCCATTCCCACGCCTACGGCCTGGATGCTGGGCCTGAAGTCGGCCGCGCAGCTGGTCGAACGCCACATGCAGGAGCACGGCGACTATCCCGTGGCCATGGGCCTGTCGGTGTGGGGCACGGCCACCATGCGCACCGGCGGCGACGACCTGGCGCAGGCCTTCGCGCTCATCGGCGTGCGGCCCAAGTGGGCGCCGGGCAGCCAGCGCGTGGTCGACTTCGAGGTGCTGCCCACGGTCGGCATCGGGCGCCCGCGCATCGACGTCACGCTGCGCATCTCGGGCTTCTTCAGGGACGCTTTTCCCAACGCCGTGCAGATGTTCGACGCCGCCGTTCAGGCCGTGGCCGCGCAGGAAGACGAAGACGCCGAGCGCAACCCGATTCGCGCGCGCATCCTGCGCGAAGCCGCTGCATTGGAAGCGCAGGGCACCGCGCCCGAGGCGGCGCGCCTGCAGGCCGGCTGGCGCGTGTTCGGCTCGGCGCCCGGCAGCTACGGCTCCGGCCTGCAGCCGCTGTTCGACCAGGGCGACTGGCAGACCGACGACGACCTGTCCAACGCCTACGTGGGCGGCAGCGCCCATGCCTACGGCCAGGGCAGCGACGGCGTGCCGGCGGCAGACGCATTGGTGCGCCGCCTGCGCGCCATGAACGTCGTCATGCAGAACCAGGACAGCCGCGAGCACGACCTGCTCGACTCCAACGACTACTACCAGTTCCAGGGCGGCATGGCCGCCGCCGTGCGCCACCTGAGCGGGCAGCAGCCGGCCATGTACCACGGCGACCACGGCAACCCGCAGGCACCTCGCGTGCGCACGCTGAAGGAAGAAATCAGCCGCGTCATTCGCTCGCGCGTGGTCAACCCGAAATGGATTGCCGGCGTGAAGCGCCACGGCTACAAGGGCGCCTTCGAGATGGCCGCCACGGTCGACTATCTGTTCGGCTTCGACGCCACCGCGCGCGTGGTCGGCGACCATCAGTACGCCATGGTGGCCGATGCCTACGTGCTCGACGCAGCCACCCGCGACTTTGTGCAACAGCACAACCCGCGCGCGCTGCACGACATGCTCAGCCGCCTGCTCGAAGCCATGCAGCGCGGCCTGTGGCAAGCGCCCGGCGACTACAAAGATCAATTGGAAAACCTGCTGCTCGACCAGGAGCAGCGGATGGAAGGAAGCCAGCGATGACCTCAGCCGCCCCCATGCCGGTGCCGTTCCCTTTTGCGGCCATCGCAGGCCAGCCCCTGCTGCGCCAGGCGTTGCTGCTGGCCGCGGTCGACCCTGCGCTGGGCGGCGTGCTCATCGAAGGCCCGCGCGGCACCGCCAAGACCACGGCCGCGCGCGCGTTGGCCGAGCTGCTGCCCGGCGCGCCCTTCGTCACGCTGCCGCTGGGCGCCAGCCTCGAAAGCCTGGTCGGCACGCTCGACCTGGGCCAGGCGCTGGCCGGCCATGCGCTGAAGTTCGCGCCCGGCCTGCTGGCGCGCGCGCACGGCGGCGTGCTGTACGTGGACGAAATCAACCTGCTGCCCGACGCCCTGATCGACTCGCTGCTCGACGCGGCCGCCAGCGGCGTGAACGTGGTGGAGCGCGACGGCATCTCGCACCGGCATGCCGCGCGCTTTGTGCTGGTGGGCACCATGAACCCGGAGGAGGGCACGCTGCGCCCGCAACTGCTCGACCGCTTCGGCCTGTGCGTGCAGCTGCGCAACATCGACAACGCGGCCGAGCGGCAGGCGATCGTGCGGGCGCGGCTGGCCTTCGATGCCGATCCGCAGGGCTTTCGCGAGAAGCACGCGCAGGAAGAGGCCGAGCTGGCCGCTGCGCTGGTCCGCGCGCGTGCGCTGGTGACCGATGCGTCGGCCTTGCCGTATGGCGATGCGGTGCACGAGGCGGTCAGCGCGCTGTGCATTGCGGCCGGTGTCGACGGCTTGCGCGCCGACCTGGTCATGCTGCGCTCCGCGCGCGCGCTTGCGGCATGGGACGGCGCGGCGGAGATCACCGGCGACCATGTGCGGCGCGTGGCCGAGGCCGTGCTGCTGCACCGTCGCAAGCCCGAGGCCGCAGGCGCACCGCCGGCCACGCCACCTGCGCCCGCAAGCCGGCCGCCCCAGAGCGATGCGGCCGCGCCTGCGGACAGCCACAACACCAGCGACAGCAAGACCAGCAAGAGCGACGACAACGACTGGGGCGCCATGTCCCCCGAGCCCGTCGGTATCGAGCGCGTGAAGCCCTTGCGCCCGTTGCTCTCGCCCCGGCAGTCCGCAGCAAAAAAAGCCTGAGCCTTCGGAACACCGCACCCGCTGGCGCGCGCCAGGGTGACCGAAGGCAGGGCTCTCAAACGGACGCATGGCACGGCCCCGCCACGCAGGGCACGGCCTTCGACTGGCCGCGCACCTTCGCGGCCCGCGGTGCCGCGCAACTGCGTGCCGAGCATCTGCGCCACCGCCCGCAGCAGGCGCGCAGCGGCGCGTTGCACTGCTTCCTGCTCGACTGCTCGGCCTCGATGCGCAACGACGGCAACCTCGCGCGCGCCAAGGGCCTGCTGCTTGCGTTGATGCAGGAGGCCTACCAGCGCCGCGACCACGTCGCGTTGCTGTGCTTTGCCGGCGAGGTGGTCGAGCTGCGCCTGCCGCCGCGCCGCGCCAGCGCCTGGAACGACGACTGGGTCGCGCCCATCGCGGCCGGTGGCGGCACGCCGTTGGCGCTGGGCGTGCAGCGCGCCGAGCAGTTGCTGGCCAAGAGCGAGTCGCGCCAGCGCTGGCTGTGGCTGCTAACCGACGGGCGCAGCAGCGAAAGCCCCGCCCGGCCCGACGCGGCCGATGTGGCCTGCGTGGTCGACTTCGAGGCCGCGCGGGTGCCGCTGCATCGCGCGCGGCGGCTTGCCGAGCGGTGGGATGCGCGGTATCTGGTGGCGGAGGCTGCGGGCTGAGCCCGCGATAGCTGCCTGCGCTATCGGAATTTCGGATGACTGCCTTACCCTGAAATTGAAAATTTCACCAAAATTACTTATTTCAGCGTTTGCTGAAAACAGCCATTTCGGTGAAATTACCTTGAAATTTTCACTGAACATGGTAGTTTCAACGGATGCTGAAAGCTGTCGATCCGATGAAAAGCACAGAGCGCCAAGCCATGGGCGCCCTGCGTCATCTCCTGGAGCAAGTGCCTGCAATCAAGCGTTTCGACATCGAGGATCCGACGCTGGAACCCGATCACGGCGCAGACATCGTGGTGCACACCGAAGTGTCTGGCAGGCGGCACACGCTGGTCTGCGACGTGGAGCCCGGTGGTCAGCCGCGTCACGTGCGGTTGGCGCTGCTGCAACTGCGGGACTTCGTGGCCAATCAAGCGAAGGGCGCCACGCCCATCTTTATCGCGCCCTATCTGTCCCCTGAAGCCCAGGCCATGTGCAAAGCGCAGGACGTGGGCTATCTCGACCTGGAAGGCAATGCGCGGCTGATCTTCGGCAGCGTGTTCATCGAACGGCAGGTCGCAAGCAAACCGGCTGTGGCGCGGCGCGAGCTCAAATCGCTGTTCAAGCCCAAATCCGCGCAGGTGCTGCGGGTGTTGCTGCGCGACCCGACGCGGGCATGGCGCGTCACCGATCTGGCGGAGGCCGCCGATGTGAGCCTGGGGCATGTGAGCAACGTGCGTGTGGGCTTGCTGGACCGCGAGTGGGCGCAGGTCGCCGACAAGGGCCTGTGCCTGTCCGAGCCTGACGCGCTTCTGGACGCGTGGCGCGACGCTTACGAGCCGCCGGCGGGCCAGCGCATGGGCTTCTACACGACGTTGCACGGCAGTGCGTTCGAGGAGGCCGCGCGGCAGGTGCTGGGTTTGCAGCAAGACGCCGGGCGTGCGGCTTTTGCGTCTTTCTCGGCGGCGCATTGGCTTGCCCCCTATGGTCGCACTGGCACGCAGTACTTCTATGCAGACGATGCAGGCCTTGAACACCTGCGCGTGGGCCTGAAGCTGTCGTCGACCTCCAAGGGCGAGAACGTTTCGGTGACCTTGCTCAAGGACGTCGGCGTGTTGCTCGACACGGTGGCGCCGGCACCCGGCGCCATCTGCACAAGCCCTGCTCAGACCTACCTGGACCTGGCCGCTGCCGGCGAGCGGGGGCGGGAGGCGGCGGACCACTTGAGGCAGACAAGGCTGACATGGCTGAAATGACCCCGGGCGAGCCGCAGAGTGCTGCGGACTACGACGACCGAACCACTGCTGCAGTCAAAGCGGTGTTGGTCGAAATCGGCCAGATCCTCGGGAGCTTCAAGGGCAAGTTCGCCATCGTGGGAGGCGCCGTTCCCTGGCTGCTGCTCGGCAACCAGGACATGCCGCACGTCGGCACGCTCGATGTCGATCTGGGGCTCGATGCGCAGGCCTTGGGGGACGGCGAATACGCCATGCTGGTCGAAGCGCTGCTGGGGCACGGGTACAGCCAGCGCCGCGAGCTTCGTCGCTTCCAACTCGTTCGCCGGGTGCCCACGCAAGACGGCGGTACGCCGATCGACATCGTTGTCGATTTTCTGATGCCTCGCGATGCCGAGATCGTCAGGAACGTGCCGCCGCTGATCAGCGACTTTGCCGTGCAAAGGGCGGACGGTGCCGATCTGGCCCTGCGCTTTTATCAGCTGGTGGCCATCACCGGGCCGATGCCAGCCGGCGGCACCAACCGCGTCGAGATTGCGGTCTGTTCGATCCCGGCGCTGCTGGCCATGAAGGGCCATGCCATCGAGGGCCGGTACAAGCAGAAGGATGCCTACGACATCTACTACTGCGTTCGCAACTATCCGGGCGGCCCGGAGGCGCTCGCGCAGGAGTGCCGGCCGCTGCTTGCGCATTCCAGCGGCGCGGCAGGCTACGGTTTCATCGCGGGCAAGTTCGATACCGCCGAGGGTTTTGGCCCGACCTGTGTGCGTCGCTTCGTCGAAGAAACGAATGTGCTGGGTGAGCGCAGCCCGCAGCAGTGGCAGCAGGACGCCTTCGGGCAGGTCGATGCATGGCTGCGTGCGCTTGGGTTGCGGGACGGAAGAGCAGCCTGACCGAAGCGCTCCGCCCGGGCTGCCGCAGTGTCAATGCCGACTTCAGCGGGCAAGTTCGGTTACCGTGCCGCATGCTTTTGAAACCCTGCTTCCTGGCCCTTGCCTTGACCCTGGCCACGGCCACCTTCGCACAGCCTGCGCCATCTGCTCAGCCGTTGGGGGCCGAAGACTGCAAGGCGCAGCAGGCCGTGCTGGAGCGCGACATGGAGCTGGCCCGCTCCCGGGGCCAGATGCTGCGCCGCCGCGAGCTGGCCGACACGTTGAGCGCGCTGCAGGCGCAATGCAAATTGCCGGCCGCGCCGCAGAGCCGTCAGGCCCGCATCGACAGGTTGGAGCAGGACATTCGCCTGCTGCGCTCGGAGCTCGATCAGGCCGAGGCGCAACTGCGCAGCCTGCGCAACCAAGCGCCGTGACTGCCAGGACTGCCATCACTGCCGTGACGGGCCTGCACGCGCTGCACGCGCTGCACGCTATGCACGCGATGCTCGCGGCCCGGCTGCCTCAAGGCGTCGGCTGTTCAGTGGCCTCCGCCACCGTGTCCGGCGGTGCCAGCATCGTCCCGCGGCAGCTCGGCGTGCCGCAGTGGCAGGGGTACTTCGACGGCGGCGATCCGTCGTCCGCGGTGAGCGAATAGTCGATGAACAGCTCGTCGCCCGCGTCCACCGCCACCAGCGTCTGAAACTTCAGCACCAGCTCGCCGCTTTCGTCGTACTCCTCCACCGCCTCGCAGTTGGGCTCGCACGAATGGTTCAGGTGGCGCGTGGCGTTGCCGCCCTTGGCGCCGTCGATGGTTTCCTGGTTGGTCAGCGTGAACAGGTAGGTGAGCTGGTCGTCCCAGGCCTTGGTGGCGATCTCGGCCTTGCTGTAGCGGCGGCCTTCGTACAGGCCCAGAAAGGCTTCGCCCGGCAGGTCGCGCGTGGCGAAGGCGCCCAGGCCGTGCACGCCGCTGGGGCCCACCCGAATGAAAGGGGTGGACGAGGTTTGCTTGCGGTGCTTCATGGGGAAAAAGAAAAAACAGTGGGGGCGTGGGCCTGGGCTTGGTCGTGTGCGTGCGCGTCTGTCTGCACTGTCAGCGCCATTTCGACCTGGCGAATGACCGTGGCCGCACCGCGCGCGAAGGCCGCGCGGCACAGCGCGCTGTCCGGCGGCTCGTCGACCAGCCGCCAGCGTACGCCGGGGTGCGCGAGCGCGAGCATGTCCAGCAACTGGTGGGCCGCGTCGTCGTCGATGGCGGCGGCGTCGAGCAGCACGCCTTGCGGGTCTTGCGGCCGGGGCAGCACGGCATAGGCACGCGTGACGGCGCCTTGCCGCACGCCGAGCGCCACGGCGCCTTCGCGCTCGACGGCGTCTTGCACGGTCGGCAGCTCGCGGCGCCAGGTGGGGCGGCACAGCGCGCTGCAGGCCGAGTGCACGGCGGCCAGCGCGGCGGTGTCGAGGGCATGGGCGAGAACATGAGCGGGGGCTGAAGAAGGCGCGCGGGCTTCGCCGCTCCATTCCAGCACCTCGAGCATGCGCAGTTCGGTGAAGCCCGCTTGCCGGTACAGCGCGCGGGCAGGGTTCTGCTCGATCACTTCGAGCAAGGCATGCCCGATTCGGGCCCGCGACAAGGCGGCCATCTGCGCGCCGATCAGTTGCGCGGCCAAACCCTGCCGCCGATGAGAAGCGCCAATGCCAAAGCCCGCGAGGTACGCACGCTCCCCGCGCCGCCCGACCAGCGAGATGCCGCAGGCCGCGCCGTCGGCAACCATCACGCGCGACAGCGCCAGCTCGACGTTGCCGCGCCGCAGGTGCCGCGCAAAGCGCTGTTCGTCGAACGCGATCGGCACGAAGTAGCCCTCGTAGGCGCGGTTCCACAGGGCCGTGAGTTCGGCGGCGCCAAAGTCCGACGCGGGAGCCACCGTGACGTTGCGCAGACTGCTCATGCCACCGGCAGCGTCACCAGGAACCGCGTTCCCTCGCTCGCGCACGAGGTCACTTGCAGCGTGCCGCCGTGCCCGGCGACGATTTCCGACGCGATGTACAGGCCCAGCCCCAGGCCGCCACCGGGCTTGCTGTGGGCGGGCCGCCAGTAGGGCTGAAAGATCTTGGGCAGGTCGTCGGGCGGAATCGGCGTGCCGCCGTTGGTCACCGACAGCACCAGGCGGTCGCCCTCGACGGCCGCGCGCACGGCAATGGGCTGGTCGGGCGCGCCGTGCGTCACCGCGTTGCCGAGCAGGTTGGACAGCACCTGCTGAATGCGCCCCTGGTCGCAGCGCACCGCGCCGTTGATGGCAATGTCGGTATCGATGTGCAGCAGCGGGTTGGCCGCGCGCACTTCCTCCACCACGTCCATCAGCCCCGAGGCCAGAAAGTCGGCCTCGCGAATGCGCAGGCCCACGCCCGAGCCGAGCCGCGTGCGCGCAAAGTCGAGCACGTCGTCGATCAGCGCCGACATGCGCCGTGTGCTGGCCTTCAGCCGGGTGCCCAGCTTCACCAGATCGGGCTCCGCCTGGCGGCGCACCAGCAGCTCGGCCGTGGCGCTCACCGCCTGCAACGGGTTGCGCAGGTCGTGCCCCAGCACGGCGATGAACTCTTCGCGCAGCTCGGCCGTGGCGCGCTCCGACTGCAGAGCCGATTCGGTGCGCTCCTGGCGCTCTTCGTTTTCCAGCTGGCGGGCAATGAGGTCGGCAAAGGCGGTGAACATGGCCACCACCCGCGGGTCTGACACCACGGCCGGGCGCGGGTCGATGGCGCACAGGTTGCCGAAGTAGTCGCCATTGGTGTGAATGATGGGCACCGAGATGTAGCTCTCGATGTTGTACATGCGCGGCGTGTGGTGGTTGAAGTACACCGGGTCGGTGCTGGCCCGGTCGATCACCACCGGCTGGCGGGCCGTGCGCGATTCGCTGCACAGCGTGGTCTTCACCTGCAACTGGCCGCCGGGCAGGAGCCCGAAGGCGATGGTGTCTTCCACCGCGCAGGCGGTCCAGGTGCCGTTGGTGACGCGGGCCACGGCGGCAAAGCCCATGCCGGTGTTCTGGCAGATCACCTTGAGCAGCGCAGGCACCGCGCTGATGCGGCCGACGGCGGCCACGTCTCGCGCAATGGCTTCGGCCGAGTCGACGGGATCGACCAAAGCAAGTGTBGCGAGGGGGGTGTGGGGGCTGGGGGTCAAGGTGGGCGAATGGTACGGCAGGGCCTGCGGCTTGTGTCGAAGTGCGTCAGCGCAGGGTCAGGGCGCAATCAGCGCGCTGTTCAGGTCCTGGGCTCGCCCAGCGAGGCCAGGCAGCCCACGATGGCGTCGGCCGCTTCGTCCAGCCGGGGGCCGGGCCGCATCATCAGGTCGAAGCGGGCCGCGGCAAAGCTGCAGACCCGCCCGCGCTGAATGGCCGACATGGCCGACCAGCCGGGGCGCGTGGCCATGGCCGATATTTCGCCCAGCGCGGACACCATCAGCACGTCGGGGTTGGCGCGCACCACGAATTCGGGGCTCATCTTGGGAAAGGGCCCGAGCGTGCCCGGCACCGCATTGCCCAGGCCGAGCCGGGCCAGGGTTTCGCCGATGAAAGAGCTCTCGCTGGCCGCCGCCATGCCGCCGTGCACCTCGAAGTACACCCGCCGGCCCTGCCAGCCGGCCGGCACGCGGGCGCGGGCGGCGTCCAGCCCCGCGTCGAGCTTGCGCCAGAAGGCCTCGCCCGCGCCGGGGCGGCCGGTGGCGCGGGCCACGGTTTCCATCACGCGGCGCATGTCGGCATGGGTCTTGGCGTCCAGCGCCAGCACCTTGATGCCCAGGCGCTCCAGCGGCTCGGCCGCGCGGCTGCGCGGGCGCAGCAGCACCAGGTCGGGCCTGAGCGCCACGATGCGTTCGATGTTCGCGTCGTCGATGCCGCCCACCTGCGGCAGGCCCTTCACCGACAGCGGCCAGTTGGCATGCCGGTCGATGCCCACCAGCCGGTCGCAGGCGTCCAGCGCGCAGACGGTTTCGGTCAGCGAGGGCATCAGCGACACGATGCGCCGCGCCGGCGCCTGCAGCTCGACCGTGGTGCCGCGGTCGTCGTCCAGCCGAATGCCGCCCGCAGCGTGGGCCGGGTGGGGCGCCGCGCCGAACCCCAGCGCCACGAAGGCGGCCGCCTTGGCAATCCGGCGGGCGGTGGCCGAAAGCGGCTGGTGCCAGAGCGTGGCGGGGTCAGGCAGGGCGGTGGAGTTCATCGAAGGGGCAGCAGAAAAAAAGCGCCCGCTATTGTCGCGGCGTCTGCATGCGCACCAGGCGCGCCGCTTCTTCCATGCGCGCGTCTTCCACCTCGCGCAGCACATTGCCCAGGTCGACCGGACCGGTCTCGCGCACGAAGGTGCCCGTGAGCTCGGTTTCGGGCCGCAGCAGGCCGCGCTCGTACAGCTGCCAGATCTCGTCGCCGTAGTGCGTGCGCAGCAGGCCGGGCTCGTACTGGCCGAAGAAGTTGCGCAGGTTTTCCACGTCGCGCAGCAGCATGCGCTTGGCGTGGTTGTTGCCCGCCGCATCCACCGCCTGCGGCAGGTCGATGATGACCGGGCCGTCCTCCGCCAGCAGCACGTTGAACTCCGACAAGTCGCCGTGCACCACGCCCGCGCACAGCATGCGCATCACCTCGCGCAGCAGGCTGGCGTGGTGGCGCGTGGCGTCTTCGGGGGAAAAGGCCACGTCGTTCAGGCGCGGGGCGGCGTCGCCGTTGGCGTCGGTCACCAGGTCCATCAGCAGCACGCCTTCCAGAAAGTTGTGCGGCGTGGGCACGCGTACGCCGGCGGCGGCCAGGCGGTACAGCGCATCGACCTCGGCGCTTTGCCAGATGGCCTCTGTCACCTGGCGGCCGAACTTGGTGCCCTTGGCCATGGCGCGCGCCTCGCGCGTATTCTTCACGCGGCGGTTTTCGGTGTAGTCCACGGCCTGGCGAAAGCTGCGCTTGTCGGCCTCCTTGTAGACCTTGGCGCAGCGGGTTTCGTCGCCGCAGCGCACCACGTACACCATGGCCTCCTTGCCGCTCATGAGCTGGCGCACCACGGTGTCGATCAGGCCCTCGTCTATCAATGCCTGCAGTCTGGGGGGTGCTTTCATGGCCGTTCCTCCTGTGTTTCCTGTTGTGATGCCAAGGTGCGTGTCGAGACAAACGCCCTCAGGCTTTCAATGCCGATCTGGTACTGCCCATCATGCCTGTGCGGCGCAAAGCCCAGCCGCCGGTTGATGGCCAGCATGGGGGCATTCACCTCCGCGTTGTGGGTGACGGCCAGCACTACCTGCGGGTGGCGCTCGCGCACCAGCTGCAGCATGGCCGCCTTCACGCCCTTGGCCAGGCCCTTGCCGCGCCAGGCCCGCGCCACCGCCGTCAGCCGCTGGTGCATGCGGTCCGGAAAGCGCGGGCTCCAGCTGGCGTCGCACACCGCGGCCACCTCGCCTCCGTTCAGCAGCAGCACCAGAAAGTGATCGCCGCCGCGCTGGTCCATGTCGGCGTACCAGGGGCCGAAGCCTTCCAGGTCGAAGCGCATTGGCGGTCGTTCCAGCTGGGTGGTGGGGGCGTCGTTCAGCAGCACCGACAGCGGCGCCATCAACGCAGCCAGCCGCTCCAGCGGCACCCGGCCCACATGCACTTCAGCGCGCAGGCCGTGCGCGGGCGCGAAGCCTTCGCTGCGCCAGCGGGCCAGCATTTGCCAGTCGAGCCCGGCAAAGGCCATGCGGTTTTCCACGGTGCGATGCTTTTCCTTGGCGCCGATGGCCTGCAGAAACGCATGGCCTTCGGGCAGGTGCGCGCCGATGGTCGCGACCGACTTGCCATGCGCTTCCATCAGCGCCAGCAACTCCTGCAGCAGCGTGCTGGCCACACCACGGCGCCGGTGCGCTTGCAGCACGCCGCCCCAGGCGTCGATGAAGGGCGCGAAGGCCGCGTGGTCGGGTGTGCCTTCGCGCCTGAAGCTCGCATTCAGGCTGCCGATGAACTCGCCTTGCGCGTTCACGGCCAGCATGCGGTGCATGTCGTAAAGCGGGCTGGGCTGCAGCACGTTGTGCCTGGTGTCGGCGTCGCTGAGCGTGGGCTCGCCGGGCTGGTCTTCGGCGATGCGCTGGCGCCAGTAGGCGAGAGCGCGCTCCCAGTCGGCCTCGGATGAGCGCTGGGGATCGAAAACATTGGTGACGGTATGCCGCAAATGCGCGGCACGGGTTTCAAACATGGTGGGCCTTGGCTCGACAAATGAACGGGGCGCTGCGGGCACGGGCGTGCGGGCAACGGCGTTTTTTGAAGGGAAGCGGCTTGGGGGCGAGGCGGCCGAAGCGACCGCGCGGGGCAGGCTGACGACGCGGTGAACGCGTGAGCTAAGTGCTCGGTATCAGATCAAATCAGCCCAGCACAATGCCCGACAAACCGCACATGGGTAGTGGCTTCATTGCAGTGTCTTCCATGGCGCACCTCCGCTTTCTGTGTGGTTGTCGAAGGGCGAATGTAGCGGGCTTGCCCGGCGCTGTGAAGTGCGTTGTGCAGGGCGCTGTGGTTTTGGCGCAAGCGCCTCACTTCTTCATGCCGTGCACCAGCACCGCCACCGCGGACGACACCACCACCGCCGCCAGAAAGCTGCCCCAGCCGGTCTTGCGCCGAAAGAAGTTGCTGAGAAAGACACCACCGGTGAGCAGCCAGATCAGCGGGCTGGTGCCGGAGAGCAGCACGCTGGCCACATACAGCGCCTGCACCACCATGCTGACGATCCAGCCGACGTTGGCCAGCGCGCCTTTGGGCCGTGGCGCGGGGCCGGGTGCGCTCGCGTTCGCCGGCGCAGCCGCGGTTTGCGGTGGCACGGCAGCACTGGCAACCTGCGCCGCGGCAGCCGCAGCTTGCGCGCGAGCGGCTTCGCGTTGCGCGACCTCTGCGGCCTTCTCCGCCGCTTTTATGGCCGCCTTTTCCGCGGCAAGTTGCTCGGCCGTTTTCTCCAGTACCGGTGCAGCCGCCTGTGCCGGCGCCCACCACGCAGGCCAGGGCGCTTGCCCCGCGGCAGACTGCTTGCGGAAATGCCCCGCAGGCATCGTGCGTTTTGCCTCTTCTTGCACGGCCGCGACCGCACGCCCCCCATGCTTCGCAGCCAACGCCCGCACACGCTCCAGGTACGGCGCACCGCGCGCAGGGTCGGCCATGGCGATGAAGTTCGCATATCCGCGCAGCGCGCCGACAACGTCGGTGTTGCCGTTCCACTGCAACCCCTGCGGCCCGTGCCGCTCGGCCTGGTGCAGCACCGCGCGAAAGCGCCGCAGCGTGTCGCGGTCTGTAGACAGCTTGTTGTTCACCACGATGCCCGTCACATGCTGCTGCCGGTGGCGGCGCATCACCTGCTGCTTGTCGGGGTGCACCGTGAGGCCTTCGCTGGCCACGATCTGCTTCACGCGCCACAGCAGCTTGCCGGTGTCGCGGCTGTGCGCGGGGTCGGCCGAAAAGGTCAGGTCGTCCGCATAGCGCGTGTAGTTGAACCCCAGCTTGGCCGCGCTCGCGGCCAGCCGCGCATCGAGCCGGCGGCACAGCAGGTTGGTGAGCATCGGGCTGGTGGGCGCGCCCTGTGGCAGCACGCGCTCTCCGCGCGCCACGAAGTAGCGCGCACCGTCCAGCTGCACTTCGTCGGTCGGTGCCTCGGTGCACACCAGCGCCAGCAGGCTCGCCACCTGCGACGAATAGCCCAGCTGGCGAAACACCCCGCGCACGCGGCGCATGCCGATGGACGGAAAAAAATCTTTCAGATCGAGGTTGATCACCACGTCCTGCCCCACGTGCGGCGCCGCGTTGGTGAGGATCGAGCGGCCCGGCAAAAAGCCGTGCACCGCCTCGTGCACCGGCATCTTCGAAAGGATGTTGTCCAGCACCCAGTACTGCGCGCGCTTCATGCGCGGCATGGGCGCGGATATATGGCGCTCGCCGCCGCTCTTCTTGGGGATGGTGAAGCGCTGGTAATGGCTCACGCTGGCCACCTCACGGCGCCAGGCCAGAAAGCGCAGCTCGGCCAGGCCGATGCCCATCGCCTGCGCAAGGTCGCCCGCATGGTGCATGGCGGGCAGGGCGTTGCGGGCCAGCACCTGGCTGTCGCTGTGCGCTTCATTCAGCCCGCCCGACACACCGCTGCCCACGTACAGCAGTTCGCGTTGGCGCCGCTCGTGCCAGGCCACGGCGCGCGCATGGCGGCCTTGCGCGAGGCGCTGTCGGGTTTCTTCGCGGCGCTCGCGGGCCTTGGCCATGCGCTCCTTGCGCATCATCTTCAGGGCCTGGTCGCGGTCGGCAATGCCGCGCAGTTCGCTGCCCAGTTGGGTCAGCGCGCCCTGCAGTTCGGCCTCGCGGCGAATCAGCTGCACTTCGACAGAGGGCTGCGCCGCGTCCTGCGGCCAGAAGCCCAGGCGCTGCATTTCTTCCACGACGACTTCCTGCTTCGATCCCTTGCGGATGCGCTCGTAGAGCTGCTCGCGCGTGAGGGCGGAATCAGGCACGGCTGACGGGTGGGCTGGCGGGGTGGGTGTCTGCATGGTGATGGCGCTGCGCCACCGGCCGATGCACTGCTGAAGAAAAAAATGCGAACGAAGCGGGAATCTCGTCGAAGAGCCTCGGGACTGGAGGGCTCCACTCGACGCCGTACACGCATGGTGACGCCGATGAGCTTCGAGGAAGCCGCACTGTTGTCGCGTCACCATGCGTGTACGGCACAGTGAAGAGACGTCCAGTGACGCTTGGGAAGTGCTGTGTGCGAGGGTGGCGATGCGCCATCCGGATTGCAAGAGCCTTCCCGCTTCGTTCGCAAAAAGCAGTGTATCAGCCGATGTTGGCGCTCCTTTGCTGCTCTGTCGTCGTTGCTGTTGCTGTTGCTGTTGCTGCTGCTGCCGTGCTGGTGCCGGCCGCGAGCCGCAGCGCCAGCATGTGTTCGCACGGCCCCTTGGTCATGCGGTGGCGCATGAAGTGGCTGCACTGGCACTCGCCCGCGGCCACGCGCTGGTCGGTGTCCAGTTGCAGGCTCACCAGGTATTCGCGCTGGCCCGCTGCGCCCTTGCACTTGCCGCTGAGCGCCAGCCCGCCGTCGGCGCGCGCCTGCGTCTTCACGCTGGCGATGCGCCTGGCCTGCACCAGCGCGGCGGCGGCTTCTTCTTCAGGGCTGGCGTAGCGCAACCGGTCCATGGGCAACGGCTCGCGGCTCAGCTCGCGCAGGCGCCACACGCCGTGCGCCAGTTCATACACCACGCGCCCGGCCTGCACATAGCCGCCCAGCGCCGCATCCACCGTGAGGCTCGACAGCCCCGTGGCCGCGGCCAGCTCCGCCGTGGTGGCGCGCCAGCGTTCGCCCAGCGCCGCGAACACGCGCAACTGGCTGTCCTGGTCGACCGTGTGGCGCGGCTGCAGCAGCTCGAAGTGGCCGTTGCGCGACCAGTCGTTGGCCGTCCAGCCTGAAAGCCCCAGCGTGAACTCCATGTCCGGCAACTGCGCCACCCAGAAGCTCGGCATGCCCGTGCCCAGCAGGTGCACGGTGAAGCCCTGTGCCACCGGCACCAGGCGCTCCAGTTGCAGCAGCCGGCGCCGGCCCCACACGCGAATGTCGGTGTCCGACGTGGCGCTGTGCGTGGAGCGAGGGCACACCAGCTCATGCCCCCAGGGCTCGAACAGAATGCGCACCGGCTGGCCCGGCCGCAGGATGAAACGCAAAGAGCGCGGCCCCACCCGCTCCTTGCGCCGGCGCAGCACCAGGCAGATGTTGTGGATGTCCATCGGGTGCAACTGCAGCCGCTGCGCGGGCAGCAGCATGGCGCTGCTCACCTGCAGAAAGCCGCGCACCCAGCTGTCGGGCACGTCGATCTTGGGCTCGTTGAACGCCGGGTCGTTGTCGCTCTGCACCTGAAAGCCGCCGGGGTCGATGGCCAGGCGCGTGGCCTTGTAGTCGCGAATTTTCTGGAACTCGTCGTACAGCGACTCCGAGTAGTCGACGTTGGTGGTGCCGAAGGCGTGGTCGCTCACGCGGTCGAACGCGCTGTGGCTGCAAGAGAACATGCCGTAGCTCGACTCGTCCTGGCTGAAGCACTCGAAGAACACGCGGTCCGGGTGCACCGTGATCACCGGGTCCAGCACGAACCACGCCTCGCGGTTTGCCTTGTACAGGTAGTCGAAGTAGCGCTGCTGCGCCTTCATGAACGGCTGCAGCACCGACTGCTTGCGCTTGCGCAGGTCGGCCAGCTCCGCCTGCAGCGGGGCCATCTGCGCCTTCAACTCGTCGCTGCGCGCCATGAACTGCGCGAGCAGCTCGCTCTCCTGCCCGGCCAGCCATTCGAAGTACGCGCTCTTGTCGCGCGGCTGAAAGCGCAGGTCGCCCACCACCACGTCGTGCAGCGCGGACATGCCTTCGCGAAACGGCAGATGCCGGTTGACGTCGGCCACAAAGTGCACCGGCGCGCGCAGCGTGTCGGGCGCGAACTGCAGCGCGGTGCTGTCGGCCGTGTGCTGCGCACCGGAGTGGCCGAAGTAGCGGTATTGAAATCTCATGGTGCGGCGGGGCCTTCAGCGGTGGGGGCACCGGGGAGCGCACCGTGTGGTGCAGGGCGCGGTGAACGGCGTGGCGCCACGCTGCGCACCGGCTCGGTCTGCAGCGGGTTCTCCAGCGCGGGAAACGCCTCTTGAATGCTGCGCAGCCCCGCCACGTACTGCGCGCGTTCGGTCAGCGCGCCCGTGACCACCTGCCGCGCGAACACCCGTGCCACGATGCGCGCGATGTCCTGCGAATGAGCCGCCTGCGCCGCCAGAAACTGCATCACGCGCGCCTTCGCCAGCCGCCCGCGGTTGGCCTGCGACAGCACGCTCAAGAAGTAAGGCTCCAGCCGCGCCAGCACCTCTGGCTTGTGACCGGCGGCCGAAGCCAGCCAGTTGGTCACGAACAGCTGCATGCCGGGCGAGGGATGCTGGCTCAGCTGCAGCATGTAGGTGGTGACGTCGGTCACGTCGAAATGGGTGGTGAGCAGCTCGCGGCCCAGGCGCTGCGCGCCGTCGTCCTTGTGGTCGCACAAACGCACCAGCAGCGAAGGCGTCCATTGCTCGGCGCCGCCCTGCGCGGCAAACCATTCGCGGGCCCAGTCGCGTGCGTCGTCCCAGCGGCTGTCGAAGATGCGCAGCGCATCCCCCAGATGGGCCAGCGTGCGCTGCGGTTGCGCGGCCAACTGGTCCATGGCCCAGCGGCGCGCGGCGGCGTTGTCGACCAGGCCCAGGCTCGCGGTCTGCAGCACGTCGAAGCTTTGCGGCTCTTGCTGCGGCAGCAGCCACGCACCCAGGCGTTGCGCGCCCTTGCTGCGCGCTTCGAGCAGGCGCAGCGTGGTGGCCGGGTCGCCGGTGCGCGTGTGCGCGGCCAGCGGCCCGCACAGCCACTGCAGCAGCGCGTCGAACACGCCTTCTGCGGCCTCCGCGCGGAACAGCTCGTCTCGCAGCATGGGCATCAGCGCGGCGCCGAAGGCCGGGTGCTCCGGCAGCAACTGCGCAAGCTTGGGCGCCACGGCCGCGCGCACGCTGGGCATCGGGCTGCTGCAGAAGGCCGCGAACAGCGCGGGCTGCGTCACCAGCGTGGCATCGGGCAGCGCGGTGAACAGACGCACGCCGGCACCGCGCAGGCGCGGGTCGTCGGACTGCAGCAAGCGCGTGAGCACCGCCACAGGCAGGCCCTGCACCGACTCAGGATGCACCAGCAGCCATTCGGCCGCGGTGGCCACCACGTCGGGGCTCGCATGGTCGAACAGCGCCAGCAGCCCGGCCAACGGCGCCTTGGCCGCCGCAGTGCGCAGCGGCCCTTGCAAGGCCCACTGCAGGTTCTCGCAGATGGCGCTCAGCTCGGGTGCATCGGCATCGCAGGTGCTCAGCCAGGCGAGCAGATCGACGCCCACCGTGTCCAGCGTCGACAGGTTCGCCGTGGCCGCCTGCAGCAACAGGCGCGACGCACGGCGCACTTCTGCATCGGCCGAAGTCAGCAGCAGCAACAGCACATCGGCCTGCTGGCTGTACAGGCCCGGGTCGCGCGCGATGCATTCCAGCGCATGGGCGCGCGCGTCGGCAAGCGGGGAGCTCAGCAGCGCGCGCAGCCAGGGCAGGGCCGGCGCACCCGCCGCGATGCGCTCGCGCACGATGGCAAGCGCAAAGCGGGCCGTGTCGTTCCAGGTGCTGGCCAGCAGGCCTTCGAGCACCGGCGGCTCCAGCGCGTCGCAGAAGGGCTTGTTGTCTTGCAGGGCCCGCGCGGCAAAGGCGTGCACCGCGGCGCAGCGGCCTTGCTGCATCAGTTGCAGCAGCGCTTGCGGGTGGCGGTCCCAGCGCTCGGGCCAGGCTTCGGTGCGGCGCGTGCGATGAATGCCGTCCGTGGGCAGCGGCGTTTGGCGGCGCCATTGCAGGCCGCCGCGGTGCGCCTCCCATTCGTCGTCGTGCCGGTGCAGCAACTGCATCAGCACCAGCCAGCGGCTGTAGGGGCCGGTGTGCCAACTGCGCGGCGCTTCGCTCCAGCGGGCGTCGCGGTACTGGCCGGGCGTGAGCGCATCGGCATCGTCGGCGGCCAGCAGCACGCCCATGGCCAACTGCAGCCAACTGGGCTCGTCGGCGGTGCCGGCCATGGCCAGGCGCCGCAGGTTGCGCCAGGTGCGCCGGCGCAGATAGTCGCGGGTGCGCTGGCTGTAGGCCAGGCGGCTGTCGGGCCGCACCACCTCCTTGGCCACCTCCACGTAACGCCCGTTCACCTGCGCCCAGCGCCCGCCGGCACGGTAGGCCGCGCGCTGCGTTTCCAGCCGCTGATGCAGCACGCCGAGCAGCGCGTAGTGGCCCGCGAACTCCGCGCCCTTGTACAGGCGGCGCCATGCACGAAAACTGCCGGCCGCAAGCTGCAGCGTGGGGGCGATCTGCAGCAGCGCGGCGTGTGCCAACCCGTGTTCAAGGCCTTGCGCATCGGGCCCTTCGAGCAGCGACAGCTCGAACACTTGCTCCACCCAGGCCGCGAAGTTCAAGCCGTTCCACAGCACCAAGGCAGGGTCGTTCAGATGCTGCTGCAGCAGCGGCAAGGCGGCATCGACGGGCAGCGCCTGCATGCCGGCCCATGCGCGGCGCAGTGCGGCGGGCCAGTCGTCGACGATGCGCGCCGCTTCCTCCGCGCGTTGGTCCGCCGGCCACAGGCTCAGCGCGGCCCAGCGCGCCGCGCGCGTGATGACGGGCGTGCGGCCGCGCTGCGACAGCTCGCGCATCGCCTCGAAGGCGCCGCCGTCGCCGCAGCGGCCGATGGCCCATGCAATGCAGTAGTCGAGCATCGGCTCGCCGGTTTCCAGCAAGTCGATGAGGCGCACCACGGAAGAAGCCAGCCGGCGCTCGCCGATGCGCCACACCACGCGGCTCTGTCGCACCGGCGGCAACAGGCGCCAGGCGTCGGGGTGAATGGCGGCCAGCAGCACGGCGTCGCCGGGGTGGGCGACAGGTGTGTCAGACGTGGAGGGCAAGGCCACCGAAGCAACAGCAGGCAAGGGCGTGCCCTCCACCGCATACCCCTGCGCCACCTGCGCCGCCACCGCGCGTTCGAAGGCGGCGGTGGCTGCGTCCAGCGGCAGCGGGGAGGGCGTGTAGACCGTTTCCTTCCACGGCTTGCCGTCCGCGCTGATGCTCACGTGCACCACATGCAGCGCGTCGCCCGGTGCTTCGGGCAGCGCGAACAGTTCGACGGTACAGAAGCCGGTGGCGCCGAGCGCGCCCGGCCTCATGCGGATCAATTTCTCGGAGCGAATGCGCTTCACGCGGAGGCCTCCCTGCCTTCGTTTGGGTGCGTTGTTCTTTTGGGTTTGCCGAGCATCTTAGCGGCGGTTTACGGTTGTTTTTGATGTGTAGCATTCGTTGCTGTTGCCTGTGCACGGACATCTGCACGACCGGCACACGACCTGCACACAACATCAACGCAACATCAACGTCACAGCGCGTAGAAGTTCTTCTTAGTCTTGCTCTCACACCCTCCCATGGCCTCAACGGAACAGATCCCCCAGTCGAGCTTTCTCTACTTCACCGGCCAGGGCTCCGACAAGGTCTACCAGGTGCACCTGCGCCAGAAAGACGACGGCTGGGTGGTCGACTACGGCAACGGCCGGCGCGGCGGCACCCTGGCCACCGGCACCAAGACCAGCAGCCCGCTCGCCTACGAGGCCGCGCGCAAGATCTACGACAAGGTCGTCAAAGAAAAGACAACCAAGGGCTACACGCCCGACCAGTCCGGCGCGCTCTACACCTCCACCGACCTGGCCGGCCGCATCAGCGGCGAACTGCCGCAACTGCCCACGCTCATCCTCGAAGAGCAGGTGGCCCGCTACTTAGACGACCCCGCCTGGGGCCTGCAGGAAAAGGCCGATGGAGAAAACCGCCTGCTGCTCATCGAAGCCGACACCGTGCGCGGCACCAACCGCCGCGGCCTGTTCGTCGACATTCCGCAGGCCTGGACCGCCGGCGAGCACCTGCCCGCGGGCCGCACCGTGGTCGCCGGCGAACACGTGGGCGACGCCTTCATGGCCTTCGACCTGTTGGAGCGCGACGGCCAGGACCTGCGCGGCGCCCCCTTCATCGAACGCTTCACCCACCTGCAACAGGTGGCCGCGCCGGTGCCGTGGATGACCGTGCTGGCACTCGAACTCAGCGCCGAAGCCAAGCGCGCCCGCGCCGCCCAACTGCTGGCCGCGCACGGTGAGGGCTACGTGCTGAAGGCGCTGCAGGCGCCCTTCAGCGCGGGCCGCAGCACCACCAGCCTGAAGTTCAAGTTCAACCAGAGCGCCACCTGCGAGGTGATGCGCGTCAACGCGCAGCGCTCGGTGGCCGTGGGCCTGCGCGACGAGGCGGGCGTGCTGACAGACCTGGGCAACGTGACCGTGCCGCCCAACGAGGCGCTGCCCGCCGTGGGCGCGCTGGTCGAGGTGCGCTACCTCTACCGCTACGCGGGCGGCAAGTTCGAACAGCCCGTGTACAAGGGCCAGCGGCCGGACATGACGCCCGCCGACGCCGTGCTGTCGCAGGTCACGCGCATCAAGGACCGCAGCGCGACGATGGACGACGACGCGGCGTAGCAGGCGAGGGTGTGACGCACTGACCCGTCCGCGTCATTGAAGCATTTCGGTATTGCGCCACCATGGTCCAGTCCCACGCCCCGTTCTTGGTGCTTACCGCGCGTTCATCCCCCGCCTAAGCTGCCCTGCATGAAAACATTGCAGAGCGAACGATGAGCCAGAGCGTATTTCTGGCCGGTGCCACCGGCGCGGTCGGCACCGCATTGATCCCCTTGCTGATCGACGCCGGCTACACCGTGCACGGCAGCACCCGGCGCGCCGCCCGCGCGGCCGCGCTGCAGGCGAAAGGCGTGCACCCCGTGGTCGTCGATGTGTTCGATGCCGACGCCTTGCGCGCGGCGCTGGTGCGCATCGCACCGTGGGCCGTGGTGCACCAGCTCACCGACCTGCCCAAAGACCTCGACCCCGCACGCATGGCCGAGGCCGCCGCCCTCAACGCCCGCGTGCGCACCCAGGGCACGCGCAACCTGGTGGCCGCCGCGCAGGCCGCAGGCGCCACACGCCTGGTGGCACAGAGCATCGCGTGGGCCTATGCACCCGGCCCCAAGCCCTTCACCGAAGACCAGCCGCTGGACGTGGGCGCTGTCGGTGAGCAAGGCACACGCGGCGTGAGCGTGGGCGGCGTGGTGGCGCTGGAGCAGGCCGTGCTGGGCGCGCAGGGCCTGGTGGGCACCGTGCTGTGCTACGGCCAACTCTATGGCCCGGGCACATCGACCGCCGAGCCCAAGGGTGCGATGCCGCTGCATGTGCAAGCGGCGGCGCGAGCGGCATTGCTGGCGCTGCGGCATTCGACAGGCGGCGTTTTCAACATCGCGGAAGGCGATGCGCAAGTCAGCACCGACAAGGCCCGGCGCGCCTGGGGTTGGGCGGCCGACGCACGACAGCGCTGAAGCACTGCCGCTGCGCCCCAGCCGCAGCCGCAGCCGCGGGCTTTCAGGCGAATGCGCGAACGGCCCGCCCGCGCATCACTTCCAGAACTGCCAGCGCGACTTCGTGGGCGCAGCCGGCGCTGGCGCTTCTTGCGGCTCAGCCGGCGTCAACGCGCCGGTGACTTTCGACATGCGCCCGAGCGCGTCGAAGTTGATCTCGATATGCCCTTCACCCGCGCGCGTGGCGCGAATGCCGCCCGACTCGGTCGCCGTCGCGTCCAACCCCTGCTGCTTAAAAAACCCGGTGACCAACCGGCGATGGTCCACCTCGAACTGCGACACCACTTCCATCAGCACCGTGTTCACGCGCGCCAGCGGCACGGGCGCCAGCACCTGCGCGGGTACGTCGTCGAGCAGCATGAACAGCGCGCCGCCGTCATAGGGCGCGCGGTAGTAGCAGCGCCCGCCATCCAGGCCGCTGCAGGTCATCGCGATCATGTGGTCGGTGACATCGCCCATCTGCACCGACGCCTCGGTGAAGGCGTCAATGCCCTGCGCCTCGCCAAGCTGCTGAATGCGCAAGGCGGCTTGCGTGTGCTGCGGCGGAATGTCGCTCTGCGCATTGGCCCAGATCCACAGCCAGGTGCCGGGCTCGAAGGCGTGCGAGCCGAGCAGTTGAACGCGGTATTGCTGGTCGTCGCCGAAGCGCAGCACGCCCTTCTGAACGTCGAGGCCCCAGGCCCGCTCACCAATGACATCGCCCAAGGCCATCTGCCGGGCGAAGGAGGAGGCTGCGTGGTCGGCGAAGTGGTCTTGGAATGAGGGCATGGGGTTTCGGTTGTTGGGGTTGGTTGTTGCGTGGGTGTCTGCGTGGTGCGACTCGCTGCGACTTGGTGTGTGTGGCGCGATGGGGTGGGCGGTGGCCTACCGCACCCTGTCGCCGTCGCGCACCGACTCGACCGCGCCGTTGAAGACCCGCACGATGCCCAGAAAGTTGCCCTCGCCGCGGTAGTACGTCCAGTCTTCCATCGGCACGCACTGCTGCGTGACCACCTGCTGCGGCTGGCCGCCTGGGTACTGCGAGGGAATCCACACGACCTGCGGGCGCGGCACGCACACGAACTCACGCGACACCGGCTCACCGCATTTCTGCACCAGCGAGAACTTCGAATCACCCACGCTGGAGAGGCGGCCGCCGCAGCTCAGGGATTGGGCTGAGGCGGGGGGTAGGCAGGTGAGGGTGGCGAGGAGGAGGAGGGTGCTTGCGGGGAGGGTGGGCATGGGGTGGGGTTGATGGGGATCAGCGGGAGGACTGTACTGGCACGGCTTTCGCAGGGGCTGCGTGGCTTTCATCGGTAGCGGCGCGCTTGGATGCGTTCTTCGTTTTTTTCGTGGACAGCTATTTCGACAGCGACGCTAGTTGCTGCAGGACGCCTGCGGGAAGTGATGCTCCAGCCAACCCAAAGAATTCTGGCGGCACGATCTGCGCGCGTGATACGCCAGAGTCTTCCTTTATGGGCAATCTGCAATGCCCGCGAAGCTGCGTTGGATTGTGCGAAGCGGTCGTCTGGATGATGTCTATGCCCACGATAATTTGCCATGATGGTGGGTACGATTTGCCGTCGAAAAAGGTGTGCGAGGCGCGTCCAATATTGCTCGATTACCGGCAATTGAAGCAATTTAGTTTTAATCGGTCAACGATGTTTTGGGCATGGCTCAGGCGGTAGCCTCGGTATAAGAGCAGGGCATCAAAATGCTCAGAAAATTGAAGATAATAGAATTCGTTTTTTCATTTATCGGTGCTGTCCACCAATCATTTAAATGGGTGTAGCCTTTAATCGGTGCGATCTAAAAGATGAAATTCGAGTAAATGGAGTTAATGATGCCAGTCCAAAAAAGTACGATAGATAGAAAATCGGTCTCGATAAATGTGGCTCGAACGCTTTGGGCTCAGTGCGGTGGTTTTTGCCAAAAACAAGGATGTCAAAAACCTCTATTTCGTTCTGTAGGCGAAGATATTGTCAGTGTCGCAAATGTTGCGCATATTATCGGTCACGGGGGGGCTGGGCCACGAAGCGGCCATGAACTGGCGCAGCACATTGAAAAAGACGGCTTAGATAATCTAATCATGCTATGTCTCGACTGCCATAAAGAGATTGACGAACTTGAGCAGCGCTTTACAGTCGAGCAAATTCAGGGCTGGAAGCGAGTGCACGCGGAAAAGATCAGTTCCATTTTTTCCGTACCAAGAATCGTCGACGAGAAAATACTTCTCTCTGAAGTCAATGATTTACTGGATCAAAACGGTACGATCTTCCGTGAGTATGGTCCTTATTCACAGGCCGCACTTCATGGAGAAGGGGGCGACAGTCTAAAGATTTGGCGAAAAAGATGCCTTGATACCATCCTGCCAAACAACCAGCGCATCATTAGTTTGATCGAGCAAAACAAACGAAACTTTGCTTATCCATGGGATGTCTATGTGCCGATGCTAATGTATAAGATGCATGCGGATGCTTTTCAAGACAATTGTTTAACCGATCAGAAAGTCAACGACTATAAATTGTTTCCGCGCAGCTTCGACCATTTTGTTAAAACCAAACTTGGAATTCCATCTTTGCCCCCTGAGTTGGTCGAAAGAGAAGGGCTGGAATATAGAAATAGACAGATTAAAACCCTAATCGATAAATTTCTCGTCGACCATAATAGTATTGCGAGCTCGGAGGAATTAAATAGAGGGACAATGTTGCTCGAGTTGAAGGATGGGAGATCGCTAAAGGTTTTTGTCACAAATACTTATTACTTCACGGATTACTCGTTGGATAGAGTGCTCGAAATTGACCCTGCTGTAAGTGCGATAATTTGCGCTAGCCCATACGGCCAATATTCTTCTTCTGCTAAACGTGAATGCATTAAGAATCGAATTGGTTTATTTATGCTTGGCGAGTTCATGGGCGCAATTCGTCACACGGGCGAGCAATATCTAAATTATCTTCTGCGCTCTGATCGCAATAGTCGAGTACTTCAATGCGTGAAGGTCGCCAAAGAATCAGCGCCTCCCGAGCAAATTCACGTATTCGTGTTTGGTTCATTTTTGCGCCAAGCATTGTATAGGGATGTTGATTTTTTAGTGGTCTACAAAGAGCCGCAGAGGCGAGCGGAAATTAGTGAGTTTGAGAATAGGCTATCGGCAAATATTCGCCGTCAACTTGGCGAGCCGGATATAACCGTTTCATCTGATAGAGAGTTCTCTAATCTAAAACTCAAATATGACAATCTCACAAAAGTATACCCGTGAAAATGGCGCAAGTTAATTAAAATGTTGCGAAAAATATCGATAATTAATATTAATTGATTTCTTATAAAATGGTCTGAATTGCCATATCTTGTTTTAATTGAGCGTTCTGCATTTGCATCATGTTTCCCGCCGTACTGTCGCGTCTGGTTTACACAATTAGTGCGACTGTCAAGCGCAGCAGCTTGCCCGAATTCGAGGCATTCGCATTGCGCGAGGCCATCGAATTGCGGGTGTCGGCATCCGCGGGATAAAGCTACTTTTGAACGATCAACGGACTGTGACCGCGCAGTCCGCAGAATCAGCGGCTAGCCAGCCTCAGCCCCCTCCCTCCGCCCCTTCTCCATCCCCTGAAACACCTCCCCAGCCTTGCGCGCCATCTCAGCCGCCAGCCAAAGCACGTTGTCCAGATGCCGAGGCCCATCCCCCGTGTGCCAGTCGATGCCTTCCCCATAGCAGATCCACAGCAGCGATTCCAGGTGGGTGAGGGTGGTTTCGAGCAGGTCCGCCGGGTCTTGGGCGGGCTCGTCGGGGGAATTTCGGGGCGAGGGGGCCCCGGCTATAGTCTTGGTAGCCATTTTTGTGCGGTCCTTTAGAGGTAAGTGCACTTCTTTGGTTAGACGGTCGGGGTGGTGGTACACCCCGGCCGTCGCCTTCTGATACCTCGCATTTGCATCGTTGCTTTCGCACCGACAACCCGCCGCGAGGCAGGCAGTTCTTCATTCAGTTCATCGGGTGGTTGTGTGTCGCGCCTTCCGTGTGCCCTTGGTGGGGCTTTGAGTGACAGGGGCATTCACTGTAGATAAGAGCGCGTGCGGCGGGGTCGCTCGGCGCATCACGCAATCGCGATTCGCGCCAACAAATACAGCTTCGGCTGCATGACGTAAGCGGGCGTGCATCGCGCGGTCTTCGCGCTCCAGCATTGGACAGACAGACAGACAGACAGACAGGCAGGCAGGCAGGCAGACCGACACACCGACAGCCACGCACAGCCCGTTGCAGCCGCGGCGCACGCACAGGCATTCAGTCAGCCAGTCAATCGGCCAGTCAGTCGATCAATCAGTCAATCAATCAATCGCCATCGCACCTGCTCACCCTGCAGGCCGACATCGCCGCAGCAAGGCGGCGCGCGAAACAACCCATCCATCGCATCCAGGCGTTGCACCCGATGCCCTCCACCGCGCCATGCATTGCGCCGCACGCGATGGAGCCGAAGGTGCGGGCCCGCGCCCGCGCCCTTTCTCTTTCTCTCCCTCTCAGTCGTTCGCCTGAAAGTTCACCGCCTTCATGATCCCGGCCCACCGCGCGGTGTCCTCGCGCATGGTCTTCAGCAGCGCGTCGGGGCCGTCGCCCACGGGGTACATGCCGTTCTGCAGCAGTTGCTGGCGCACTTCGCGCGAGTTGACCGCGCGCATGAACTCGGCGCGCAGTTGCTCGACCACGGGCTTGGGCGTTTTCAGGGGCGCGTAGTAGGCGAACCAGGCGGTCGCTATCACGTCGCGCTGGCCGCCCTCCACAAAGGTGGGCACGTTGGGCATCAGCGGCGATCTCTTCTCGCCGCTGGTGGCCAGCACTTTCACGCGGCCGCTGGGCAGCATCTGCAGCGCGCCGCCCACGGTGTCGAAGTAGGCCGGCACGGTGCCGCCCATCACGTCCTGCCGCGCGGGCGTGGAGCCGCGGTAGGGCACGTGCACCATCTGCAGCCCGGCGGAGCGGTTGAGCATTTCGCCGAGAAAGTGCGACGGCGTGCCCGCGCCGTAAGAGGCAAAGCTCGCGCCGCCCGGCTGCTTCTTGGCCCACGCGATGAATTCGGCCAGGGTGTTGGCGGGCACGTCCTTGTGCACGACCAGGGCCAGCTCGAAGCGCGCCGCGTTCACGATCGGCTGAAAGTCCTTGATGGGGTCGTAAGACAGGTTTTTGTACGCGCTGGGAAACATGGTCATCATGCCGGCCGTGCCCAGCAGCAGGGTGCGGCCGTCGGGCGCGGCGGTCTTCACGGCCTCCACGGCGATGCGGCCCGCGGCGGCGGAGCGGTTGTCGACCACCAGCGGGCCGAGCGACTCGCGCACCTCCTGCGCAATGGCGCGCGTGAGCACGTCTTGCGTGCCGCCGGCAGGCACGCCGATGAACACGCGAATGGGGGTGCCGGGTGCAATGGCCGGTGGCGTCTGCGGCTGCGTTTGTGCAAGGGCGAACGGCGCGATGGCCACGCCGCCCAGCGCGGCCAGCACGCGGCGGCGCCGCAGGGGGGTGGGGTGTTGTGGGGCGTTCACTGTGTTGTCTCCGTCTGTCTGTCTGTCTGTGTCGCAGTGGCTCTGTGGCTCAGGGTGGGCCGGTGTTCGCAGCCACTTTAGAGCGCGGACAATTGATTCTTCTAATCAATCATCCCCCGGGTAAACACCATGCAAGCGCCACTGCGCCCGCTCAACGACCTGCTGCTGTACCGCACCAGCCGACTGCTGTCGGTGGCGGGCGGCATGGTCATTCGCCTGTGCGAGGGGCGCTTCGGCATCACGCGGCGTGAGTGGCGGCTGCTGGCCACGCTGGCCGGCCGTGGCGCGCTGGGCTCGTCGCAACTGGCGGAGCATGCGCAGCTGGACCGGGCGCGCACGTCCAAGGCGGTGAGCTCGCTGGTGGCCAAGGGCCTGCTCTCGCGCGAGCAGCCCGCGGGCGACCGGCGCCACGTGGTTCTGCGGCTCACCGCGGCGGGCGAGGCGCTGTATGCGCAGCTGTACCCGCTGGTCTGCGCCATCAATGCAGAGCTGCTGGGCGCGCTGAATGCCGATGAGGTGGCGCTGCTCGACGACATGCTCGAGCGGCTGCATGCGCGCGGCGAAGCGATGGTGGCCGCGGCGGACCTGCCGAAGGCCGACCGGCGGCGGCGTGACGGGGCTGCGGTGCAGCAGTGAGCGTTCTGGCGCGGGGGCGCACTGACTGGGGTAGGTGCGGTGGGGTGCGGTGGGGTGGGGAGGCTGCGCGTTGCGTGTGAACGCCGGCAACTCAGGCACGGTCGAAGAACACCCCCACGCACAGCGCCACGCCCACGGCATACAGCAGCCAGGTCTGCGCCACCGCGTAGGGGTAGAACATCAGCGCAACCCCCAGCCATTTGCTGCGCCGCCGCCCGGCGCGCTTGGCGTGGCGGTACACCGCAATGCCGATGAGGCCGAACAGCACCACCCCCGCGATGTAGGCCGGGCTCGGCAGCGTGAGGCCGAGTGACTGCAGGGTCTGCAAGCTGTCCATGCGTGTGGCGCCAGGAAGGGGAAAACCCGCCGAAGCGGAGCCAAAGAAAAGACCCGCCGAAGCGGAGCAAAAGAAAAGACCCGCCGAAGCGGAGCAAAAGAAAAGATCCGCCGAAGCGGAGCCAAAGAAAAGACCCGCCGAAGCGGAGCCAAAGAAAAGACCCGCCGAAGCGGGTCAAGGACAGCCCCCGAGGGAGGGAGGAGGAGAAGAACAAATGCGGGCTGCCGAAGAGCAGTGTCCGGCGCGCAGCTTAGGCGGGGCTTAAGCGCGCGTGCGCCACGCGAAGTCAACCGCCGATAGGCGAGCACAGCTCCACCAGCGTGCCGTCGGGGCAGCGCACATAAGACACCACCTGGCCCCACGGCTTGGTGGTGGGGGCGGAGAGTTCCGTGGCGCCTGCCGCCACGGCGCGTGCATGCGCAGCCTGCACGTCGGCGGTCACGAAGCCCAGTTCCATGCCCAGCGGCTTGACCGATTCGGACGCGGCCACGTGGCCCTGCGAAAAGTTGGATTCGGCCAACTCGTGCGCGGCAAAGGCCAGGGTGGTTTCACCGGTCACCAGTTCGCCGTAAGTGCCGGACTCGTGAAGAAACTTGGTGGCAAAGCCGAAGGCCTGCTCGAAGAATTGCAGGGACTGGGCCACGCTGGGAACGTAGGCGATGGTGTAGCCGAACTTCATGGTCGATGGCGGAATGTGTTGTGGTGCGACGCGTTGAAAGGTGCAGGCGCGCAAGCCTGCGGGAGCCGCACTCTACCCAGCAATCTGCCGCTGCAGGGCGATGCACGCCCGAACGCGAGGCTCATCGAGGCTGCCCGCCACCTCACGGTCCCTATAATTCCGCCCCTTTGCGCAGCAGTTCTTCCCGTGGACGTGCCGCCGCGCAATTCAACGGTTCGAAGGTGCCCCCGCCAGCCACATGGCCACGGGGGTTAAACGGGAAGCAGGTGCGCCGTGTCGCCCCAGACACGGCAATGCCTGCGCTGCCCCCGCAACGGTAAGCGGATACGGAACTCCCTGTGCAAGTGCCCTCGCGGCATGCGCAGCCACTGCGCCTTCGGGTGTGGGAAGGCAGGGTGTTCCGCCCTGGTGTGCGCTGCAAAAAAAGCATGCGTCGCCCTGGCACTCCGCAAGCCCGGATACCGGCCTTCGCAATCGCCTTCGGACGCTGCGGGAGTGCGTTTGTCCGGGTCGGCAGGTGCCGCGTGCCTTTGTGCGTGCGCGCTCTTGCCGATGTCGTGCAGGTGCTTTGTCTTGGCGTTCGTTTCTGTGAAACGGTCCGCGGGCGTGCGGGCCACAAGGAACAACGCGTGCGCGATCACCTCGGCTTTCAGAGCCTCTGCGGCCCCCACACCTCCCTTATCGGCGCGAGCCTGCTGTTGGCGCTCTCCGGTGCCTCCGCGCAGGAAACCCGGGCCGCCGACGCGCTGCCCACGCTCACGGTGAACGAGAAAAAAACCATCTCCACCGCCACCCGGCTCGACGCCGATCCGCTGCGCATTCCCTTCACCACCTACGCGGTGGAGCGCCCGCAGATGGACGCCGTGGGCGCGGTCACGCTGGAGGACACGCTGCGCACCGTGCCGGGCCTGCAGTTCGGCACGCAGGGCAACTACTACACGCGCTTTGAAACGCGCGGCCTGCGCGACACGCAGGACGTGCTGGTGCTCATCGACGGCGTGCCGCTGCGCCAGTTGCAGGGCAATGCAGACATCACGCTCATCGCGCCCGACCTGGTGGAGCGCGTGGAGTTCATCAAGGGCCCGGCCTCGGCGCTGTACGGCAAGAACGCCATCGGCGGCGTGGCGCAGTTCTTCATGACGCCGGAGCGCGCGGGCGGCAGCGTGAGCACCACGCTCGGCAGCTTCGGGCGCAAGGACGCGAGCGTGCGCTACCGCTGGGACTTCGAGCGCGGCAACCTGTACATCGGCGCGGCCAGCAACGACTACAAGGGCTTTCAGCGCGACGCGGGGCGCGCGCAAACGGCGGCGGTGCTGGGCGGGGACTTTGCCGTCACGCGCAACTGGACCACGGGCTTTCAGATCTACGACTCGCATGTGCGCGGCGACCGCGGCTCCATCGTGCCGCTGCAGTACGGCAAGCCGATGTTCGGCATCACCTCGCGCGACAACTACGGCATACCTGATTCGTACGTGGTGGGCAACTACCAGTCGATCGCGTGGAAGAACAAGGTCGACTTTGGCGGCGGCTGGTCGCTCAACCACCTGAGCGGCTTCTCGCGCTACGACCGCTTCTTTGCGGGCGGCATCACCATCGTGCCGCCGCCCGCGGCCGTGAACAAGGGCTACTCCGAAAGCGACACCTCCGACCGCGGCGTGTTCCACGACGTGGCGCTGACCTGGCTCACCGGCGGCAAGCGCTGGAGCAACGAGCTGCAGGTGGGCGTGAACCTGGAGCGCGGCTGGCAGAACCTCGACTCGCCCACCTTCACCAACGCACCCACCTACCGCGGCCCGTTCTACAACGTGCCGGTGAGCAACGTGCGCAACGACCCGCGCGGCATTCGCGGTGCCACCAGCTTCTCGCGCTTCGACCAGGAGGTGCGCAGCTTCTACCTGCAAGACCGCTTCGAGTGGGACGCCTTCGGCATCACCGCCGGCCTGCGCCACGACAAGTTCGAGCAGACGCTGGGCCGCTCAGGCACCAACGTGATTTCCGCGCAGGAGGGCGGCCGCACCAGCCCGCGCCTGGGGGCCGACTGGGCCTTCTCGCGCAACGCGACCGCCACGCACGCGGTGTTCGCCAACTGGAGCGAGGGCTTCCGCCCGCAGGCCGTGGCGCTGAACACGCGCAACAACGTGGTGGTGCCCGACATTCTTCGCCCCGAGCTCACGCGCAGCAAAGAGGTGGGCGTGAAGGGCCGCGCGGCCAGCGATGCCTGGGCTTATCAGGTGAGCCTGTTCGAGGCCGAGAAGGTCGACGGCCAGCGCGCCTACCGCAGCGGGCCCGACTCTTTCGTGTTCAGCAACGCCACCTCGCGCGCCAAGGGCATCGAGTCTTCGGTGCAGCTGCAGCTGTCGCAGCACTGGAACGGCTACCTGCACTACACGTGGCAAGACGCGCGCCTGAAAGACTTTCAAACGTACACCGACAGCGGGGCGCGCAGCACCAACTTCGGCGGCTACCGGGTGCGCATGTCGGCGCACAACATCGCGGGTGCGGGCGTGACCTGGGCGCAGGGGCCGTGGTCGGTGACGGGCACGGCCAACTACGTGGGCAGCCGCTACCTGCGCGACAACGTGGTCAACCCGCAGAAGCTGCCGGGCTACCTGCTGGCCCATGTGGCGGTGAGCTACAGGGCCACGCCGCAGTTCACGCTGCAGGCCGGGGTGAACAACCTGACGAACAAGTACTACATCGGCGACGACCTCTCGGCGCAGGACGCCGGCAACGCCGGAGCGCCGCGCACCTTCTTCGCGCGCGCCCGCTACACGTTCTGAATGCGATGAGGCGGCGAACGATGTTGACCGGAATGGCGCTGATGACTTCGGGCCTGGTTGCTTCACCGGCGTTTGCCGCGGATGCTGCGGACGCCGCGGACGCTACGCAAGGGTTCCCGCGTGAAGTGACCGACGCGCTCGGCCGCCGCGTGCGCATCGCGGCGCCGCCGCAGCGCATCGTCGTCGTGTTCCCCAGCAACGTGGAGCTGGCCTGGGCGCTGGGGCTGGAAGACCGCGTGGTCGCCATCGGCGGGCGCGTGCGCTGGCCCGAGTCGGCACGGGCCAAGCCCAGCATCGGCGGCGCGCTCGGCTACTCGGCCGAGGCGGTGGCGGCGTACCGGCCCGACCTGGTGGTGGTGACGCCGTCGCACTACTCCGCGCTGAGCCTGGTGGAGGCCTTCGAGCGGGTGCAGGTGCCGTCGGTGGTGCTGGCGCATCCTGATTTGCCTTCGCTGTTGCGCAACATCGATCTGCTGGGCCGCGCGACCGGTGCGGACGACGCCGCGCATGCGCTGCGCACCGGTATGGAAGGGCGCCTGCAGGCCATCGCACGCAAGGTGGCCGTGGCGCCGCGGCGCAGCGTGTACCTGGAAACGGCCGCCGCCGCGCGCGGCGCCTTCCAGACCATGGGCACGGGCCACTACGCCAACGACGCGCTGCAGTGGGCCGGCGGGCGCAACGTGTTCGCCGACCTGCAGGGCTCGCAGCAGGTGAGCGCCGAAGCCATTTTTGTGCGCGACCCCGACGTCATCATTTCGCTGCAGCAGGTGCCCAAAGACGCCGCGCTGATCGCCGAGCGGCCGGGCTGGCACAGCCTGCGCGCGGTGAAGAGCGGGCGCGTGGTGGTGCTGGAGCGCAGCCACAAGCTGATACCCGGGCCGCGGCAGATCGAAGCGGTCGAGCAGTACGCGCGGGCGCTGCATCCGGAGCTGTTTGCATGAACGAGAAGAAGCGCGTTTCCGACGCCACGTTGTGGCTGGTGCTGGGCTTGGCGTTGGTGGCGGCCGTCACGCTGGCCTTGAGCATCGGCGCGGGCACGGTGTGGCCCGGGCGCTGGTTTGCCAGCGGCTCGCTGGACGCGGAACTGGTGCGCGTGTGGCGCGCGCCGCGAGTGGCGGGCGCCTTCTTTGTGGGGGCTTGCCTGTCGCTGGCGGGGCTGGTGTTTCAGGGGGTGTTTCGCAATCCGCTGGCCGAGCCTTATCTGCTGGGCAGCGCGAGCGGCGCGGCCGTGGGCGCGGCCGTTGCGTTGCTGCTGCCGGCCTTTTTGCCGCCCGCGTTCAGCCTGCCGTTGCTGGCCTTTTTGGGGGCGTGGGGCGCGAGCTGGCTGGTGCTGCTGGTGGGGCGGCTCGGCGGTGAATGGCAGGCGGGGCGCCTGCTGCTGGCCGGCGTGGCGCTGGCCGCGATTCTGGCGGCGCTGCGCAGCCTGATCCTCATGGTGTACGGGGACGAGTCGACCAACCTGCGCGCCGTCATCTCGTGGCAACTGGGCGGCGTGCAAACGCCGACATGGGGCGAGGCGGCCGTGCTGTTCGCGGTGCTGGCCGTGCTGGTGCTGCTGGTGCGCTCGCTGGCCTACGGGCTCGATGCGCTGGGCATGGGCGAAGACACGGCCCACAGCATGGGCGTGCGCGTGCCGCGCTTTGCCGCATGGGCGGTGCTGGTGGCCTCGCTGGCCACGGCGCTGGCCGTGAGCTGGGGCGGGCTCATCGGCTTTGTGGGGCTCATCGTGCCGCACGTGCTGCGCTGGTGGATCGGCCCGCTGCATGCGCGCCTGGTGCCGGCGTGCGCGGTGGCCGGCGGCATCTTGATGGTGCTGGTCGACGGCGTGGCGCGTGCCGCGCTGGCGCCCAGCGAAATTCCGGCGGGGTTGCTCACGGCGCTGATCGGCGGGCCGTTCTTTCTGGCGCTGCTGCTGTGGAGGCGGGCATGAGCGATGCGCTGGCTTTTGAAGAGGTCGGCGTATGTGTCGGGCGTCGCCTGCTGCTCGACGGTGTGAGCCTGGCGGTGCCGGAGCGCGGCCTGCTCGGCATCGTCGGGCCTAACGGGTCGGGCAAGACCACGTTGCTGCGCGCGGCGCTGGGGCTGATGCCTTTGTCGGCCGGGCGCGTGCTGCTGCGCGGGCGCCCGTTGCGGCAATGGCCCGCGCGCGAGTTCGCGCGGCACATCGGCTATGTGGCGCAGCAGGGCGCGAGCCACTGGGACCTGAGCGTGACGGAACTGCTGAAGCTCAATGCGCCCGCGCTGTCGCCCGCGCTGGTCGAACGCTGCGAGCTGGGGCCGTTGCTCGCGCGCCGCTTCGCCACGCTCTCGGGCGGCGAGAAGGCGCGCGTGAGCGTGGCCCGCGCGCTGGCGCACAGCCCCGCGCTGCTGCTGGCCGACGAGCCCGCCGCGCACCTCGACATTCCGCACCACCACCGGCTGATGGCCCTGCTGCGCGAGACGGCGGCGCAGCGCGCGGTGGTCGTGGTGCTGCACGACCTGCATGTGGCCAGCGCCTGGTGCGAGCGGCTGGCGCTGGTGTCGGGCGGGCGGCTGCTGGCGCATGGCGCCCCCGCCGATGTGCTGACGCCTGCGCTGCTGTCATCGGCTTATGGCGCGCCTGTTGCATCGCATGCGGTCGGTGGGCTGCGCTTTTTCACGGGTGTGCCGGGCGAGCAGGCTTCGTCATGAACACGCCGCTGCGCATCGACCTGGCGGGCTATTCGCGCGAAGCCACGCTCGGTGACCACCGGGCGTTTCTGGCCTTCTTCGCGCAGGCCGAGCAGTTGGGTTTCGACGGCGTGTGGTTCCATGAATTTCGGCTGCTGCAGGGCGGCGGGCCGTACCCGTCGCCGATGCTGCTGGCCGCCGCCTTGCTCGCACGCACCGAGCGGCTGCGCGTGGGCATCTCGGCGCTGGTGCTGCCGTTGCACCACCCGCTGCTGCTGGCCGAAGAGATTGCGCAGCTCGACGTGCAGAGCGAAGGCCGCATCGACATCGGCATCGGCCGGGGCACCGACCCGTCGACCTTGCGCGCGCTGCAGATAGACCCCGCCACCACGCGCGAGCGCTTCGAGCGCGCCTGCCTGCTGCTGCGTGATGCGCTGAGTGGCAAGGCCGTGTCTTCGAGCGATGGGCCTTGGCGCTTCGATGCGCAGACCGTGGGCCCGGCCTGCGTGCAGCGACCCCATCCGCCGCTGTACATCGCGGGCTCGACGGCGCAGACGATGGGCTTTGCGGTGGCGCAGGGCTTTCCGCTGCTGCTGAGCCTGGAGCCGCCGGAGACGGCGCAGCTGGGGCATGTGGCGGCGGCCTTTGCCGAGAGCGATGTTCAAGGGCAGGCGCGGATGCTGGCCGGCTCTTCGCTGTCGCGCCATGTGTGCATCGGCGCGACGCAGGCCGACGCCATGGCACAGGCCGAGCGGTTGCTGCCGCTGCTGCATGCGCGCCGCCTGCACTTCGCGCGGCTGCGCGGCGTGGCGCCCGATCAGTTGCCGCTGCTGGACACGGCGCGCGTGCTGCGCGAGCAGGTGGTGCTGGGCGACCCGCAGGCGTGCGTGGCGCAGATCGGGCAACTGGTCGCGCGCACGGGTGTGCGGCAGTTGCGCTGCGTGTTCAATGGGAACAGCGCGCTGGCGCGGGAGGAGGCGCTGGCCGGCATGAGGCTGTTCGCGCAGGAGGCGATGCCGGCATTGCGGCTGGGGGTGTGATCGTGTCCGATGGGCTTCCGATGGGCTTCCGATGGGCGTCGTACGTAGCCCAAAGCCGCGCGATTGTTTCCATCACATGAACACCGCGGTTCTTTTTGCCTAGGGTTTTCCCCGAGAGATCGGCGCAAAATTCATCCCATGGACCAGCCCTTCAGCTGATCCAGGCAAGAAAAACCGAAACCAATTGAAGGAAATCCAAATGACCGCCTCGAAGCTCCTCTCCGCCATCTCCCTCGCTCTGCTGGCCGCCGCCGGCGCCGCCCATGCCGAAAGCTATGACGGCGTGCATCAACTGACCTCCGCCGCCAGCCGCGCCGACGTCGCCAGCCAGGCCGTGGTTGCCGCGCACAGCGCCAACCCCTACGCCGACGGCGCCAACCAAGGCCCGGTGCAACTGATCGCCTCGACCACCAGCCGCGCCGCCATCCGCGCCGAGGCCGTGGCCGCAGCCCACAGCGAGAACCCCTACGCCGAAGGCGTGAGCTCCCGCGTGGCCCCGGTGCTGGCCAGCGGTGTGGACCGCTCCACGGTGCGCGCCGCGGCCCGTGCCGCAGCCCGCGGTGACGCGCTGCCGCTGTAATTGAAACGGCCCCGTGCCGGTCTCGCTGAACAAGCGAGACGCCACGCACAAAAGCCGGACCCTGCGAAAGCAGGGCCCGGCTTTTTCTTTGCCTGGCCGGGGGGAGCCACAAGGCCGCCGCGCGGGCCGCGCCTGCGGCTACACCACGCGCTCTTCGATAGGCCCTACCCGGTCCGCATAGAACGCCACATGGTCCTTGATGGCCGCGACCGGTTCGTAGGGCGACTCATAGGTCCACACCGCGTTCTCCGAGCGCTCGCCGCCCGCGGGAATGCTGTAGTACGCGGCCTCGCCCTTGTACGGGCAGTAGGTGGCATGGGCGCTGCGCTGCAGCAGCGCCATGTTGACGTCCTTGCGCGGTATGTAGTGCACGGTGCCGAAGTGCGCCTCGCGCAGGGTCAGCGCGTCGCGCGTGTCGGCAATGACGTGCCCGTCGACCGAGACCACCACGCGAAGCGGGTTCTTCGCAATGGTGATCGGGTGTTCGGGGCCGGGGGTCTTGATGGTGCGTTCTGGCGTGGCGAACATGGCTGCTCCTTCAATCGGGTCGTGATGACGCTCGAATCGGCGGACGCGCATCTTGCCGCGATGGCACGCCGAATTGAAGCCCCCCAGAATCTGCCTGCTCGCGACGTGGTCAAAGGCCCTGGCCGCGTCTGCAAACAGCCGGCCTGCAAAGACGCCTTTCGCGCGGTGGCTTGCACCGCAAACCGATAATTCCGGCCCGACCACCGGTCGCGCAAGTTACGCAACGTTTCGCTGACCCGCGCCGACCGACCCCAAGGACCGCAGTGAAGAACAAGAACCCGCTCGCCACTTTGCTCACCGTGCTGTTCGCCGGCCTTGTGTCGCTTGCCGCCCAGGCCCAATCTCAGTTTCATCCACCGGCGCCGGACTGGCCCGCCAAACCCGTGCGCCTGATCGTGCCCGCACCCGCCGGCAGCTCGCTCGACCTCATCGCGCGCACCCTGGCCGACCGCCTGCGCGTGATGTGGAAGCAGCCCGTGGTCGTCGAGACCAAGGCGGGCGGCGGCGGGCTCATCGGCATGGACGCGGTGGCCAAGGCGCCGCACGACGGCTACACGCTGGGCATCGGCTTCAACGGGCCGATCGCCTTCGGCCCTTATCTGTACGCGCGCATGCCTTACGCACCGGCGCGCGACCTGCTGCCCATCGTGCTCACCACCTCGCAGCCCAACGTGCTCGCGGTGCAGGCGAGCAACCCGGCCCGCACGCTGGGCGAGTTCGTCGAATGGGCGAAGCAGCGGGGCGACCGGTTCAGCTATGCGTCGGTGGGGGCGGGCAGTTCGTCGCACCTCACGATGGAGCTGTTTCGCAGCGTGGCGCACATCGAGGCGGTGCACGTGCCGTATGCGGGCTCGCCGCCCGCGGGGCTGTCGCTGGCCGCGGGCGACACGCAGGCGCTGTTCTCGGTGGCGCCCGCGCTGCTGCCGCTCATTCACGGGCAGCGCGTGAGGCTCATCGCCGTTACCAGCGCGGAGCGCTCCGAGCTCATGAAAGACCTGCCCACGGTGGCCGAGTCGGGCTACCCCGGCTTCGAGTCGCTCGCGTGGAACGGTTTGTTCACCGCCAGCGGCACGCCGAGCGAGGTGGTGCTCCGCATCAACGCCGACGTCAACACCGTGCTGCAAGACCCGGCCGTGCGCGAGCTGCTGGCCAACCAGGGGCTGGTGGTGGGCGGCGGCTCTTCGGAAGCATTCAAGGCCTTCATCGACAGCGAAGGCCGCAAGTGGGGCGCGATCATCGCCAAGGTGGGGATTCGGCTCGATCAATGACAAGAAGGAGCGCCATGACAGACTTTCCCAAGGACATCTACACCGAGCCCGAGCCGGACGTGAACACGCTCGCCAACCTCGGGCCGCTCACCGGCATGGCGGGCATCTGGACCAGCGAAGGTGCCGATAGTGCAGGCGGGGCCAGTGCGGGCGCCGGGCAGGACGTGAACCCCAAGTCCGACGGCCCCGAGCACCAAGCCTTCATCGAGCATGCGGAGTTTCAGCCGATTGACGCGCAGACCAACGGGCCGCAACTGCTGTACGGCCTGCGGTATCACATACGCATCGTGAAGCCGGGCGAGGTCGAGACCTTTCACGACCAGGTCGGCTACTGGCTGTGGGAGCCCGCCACCGGCGCGCTGACGCAAACGCTGTCGATCCCGCGCGGGCAGACCGCCATGGCCGCGGGCCTTGCGCAGGCGGACGCGAAAAGCTTCAGGCTGGAGGCGGTGCGCGGCGCGGACACCAACGGCATTCTGTCGAACCCGTTTCTGGAATACGCCTTCAAGACGCTGAGCTACAGCATCAGCGTCTCTATCAACGCCGACGGCACTTGGTCTTACGCGCAAGAGACTTTGTTGCGCATTCCGGGGCAGGCGGAGCCCTTTCGCCACACCGACCGCAACACGCTGCGCAAGATTGGCGAGGCCACGCCGAACCCTACCGCGCTGGCTGCTGCGCGGGCGCGCAACCAGGCGCCCTCAGCCCAGCTTCAGTGACCCCAGCCGCGCCACGATCAGGTCGTGCAGCGTCTGCGCCGCCACCGACAGGCTGCCTTCGCGCCGCTGCACCAGGTACAGCGTGCGCGTAAGGGCAGCCACCGGCAGCGGCCGGGTCACCAGCGTGTCGCGCTGGAAGTGAAAGAGCGTGAGCGCGGGCACCACGCTGATGCCCAGCCCGGCCTCCACCAGCCCCATGACCGTGGCCAGGTGCTCCACCTCGAACACCGCGTTCATGCGCAGCGGATGCAGCGCCGCGTCGAGCGCCTGGCGCACGCTGCTGTTGCGCGCCATCTGAATGAAGGGGTAGGGCGCCAGCTTCTTCGCCGTGAGGCGCGGCGCGTGCGCCAGCGGATGGTCGGCGCGGCACACCAGGTGAAAGCGGTCGGTGCAGAGCTTGCGCGCGCGCAGGTCGCTGTCGGCGGTGCCGCCCGCACCTGAGGCCGCGAGCGCAAAGTCGGCCTGGCCGCTGCGCACCAGCGCAATGCAGGCGTCCGACAGCGCATCGTCCAGGTCGATGCGAATGCCCGGCCAGGCCTGCATGAATTCGGCGAACACCGCCGGCAGCCAGCCCGCCGCGAGCGAAGGCAGGGCGGCCACGCGCACACGGCCCTTGCGGCGCTCCACGTGGTCGGCCAGGTCGCCCATGGCGCTGGCCATGTCGTCGAGCAGCCGGCGCGCGGCGCCTTCGAACAGCGTGCCCTCGGGCGTGAGCTGCACGCTGCGCGTGTCGCGGTCGAACAGGCGCGTGCCCACCGCGTCTTCCAGCGTGCGAATGAGCGCGCTGAACGCGGGCTGCGACAGGTGGCTGGTCTGCGCCGCGCGCGTGAAGTTGCTGTGCTCGGCCAGCGCGAGAAAGGCGCGCAGCTGCCGGGTGGAGAGGTCGGGCGTCTTTCGCATGGATGGAGCAGCAGTGCCAGGAGCAGGGTCGGCTATTTGAAAAGCAGATCAATCGATCCAAAGTTTCTATTTTACGGATGACGGGCCGCTGCCTACAGTGCGTGCCAATGAACTCCATTGATCCGCCCCGGCTGTTGATCGGTTGCGCCGCCGGCTTTTCGGGTGACCGCACCGATGCCGCCGGCCCCGTGGTCGATACGCTGATCGCGCGGCTGGCCGGCGGACCCGCGGGGCAACGCGCCTTTCTGATCTTCGAGACGCTGGCCGAGCGCACGCTGGCCCTGGCCCAGTTGCGCCGCCGTGCCAACCCGGAGGCGGGCTACGAGCCGCTGCTCGACGACATGCTGCGCCCGGTGCTGGCGCGTTGCCTGGCGCACGGCATTCGCATCGTGAGCAACTTTGGCGCGGCCAACCCGCGCGCCGCCGCGCGGCATATCGCCCGCATGGCGCGCGAGCTGGGAACGAGCGCGCCGCGCATTGCGGTGGTGGAGGGCGACGATCTCTCCGGTCCCGAGTACCGCGCATTGCTGAACGAAGCGCTGGGCGCGCAGATGGACGGCATCCGCATGGTCAGCGCCAACGCCTACATCGGCGCCGAGCCGATTGCCGCGGCGCTCGATGCGGGGGCTCAGATCGTGGTGTGCGGCCGCGTGGCCGACCCTTCTTTGACGGTAGGCCCTGCCATGTCGCACTTCGGCTGGCGCGCCGACGACTGGAACCGCCTGGGCCGCGCCACCATGGCGGGCCACCTGCTCGAATGCGGCGCGCAGGTGTGCGGCGGCTACTTTGCCGACCCCGGCTACAAGGACGTGCCGGGGCTGGAGGCGGTGGGCTTCCCCATTGCCGAGATCGATGCCGATGGCCGCTGCACCATCGGCAAGGCCGACGCCACCGGCGGCCTGGTGACCGAAGCCACGGTGAAGGAACAACTGCTCTACGAGGTGCATGACCCCGCCGCCTACCTGACGCCCGACGTGGTGGCCGACATTGCCGATGCCGAGGTGCGCGCCTTGCCTAATGCCGAGGGTGCCGACCGCGTCGCGCTTTCCGGCGTGCGCGGCCATGAACGCCCCAGCCGCTACAAGGTCAACGTGTGCCATGAAGGCGGCTGGCTGGCCGAAGGAGAAATCTCCTACGCCGGCCCGCGCGCCGAAACCCGTGCGCGGCTTGCCGCCGACGTGCTGAAGAAGCGCCTGCACGGCCTCACGCTGCGTGTGGACCTGATCGGCGCGCTGAGCATCCTGGGCGACGACGCCGGCCGCACGCTGGCGGACACGCCCGACACGGGGCTGCGCGACGTGCGCCTGCGCGTGGCCACCACCCACACCGATCGCGCGCAGGCCGAGCGGCTGACGCGCGAGGTGATGGCGCTCTACACCTGCGGCCCCGCCGGCGGTGGTGGCGTGCGCACCGCGCTCACGCCGCGGCTGAACACGCTGTCATGCCTGCTGCCGCGCGAGTCGGTGCCGGTGCGCTTCGCGCTGATGGATGCGGAGGACCTTGCATGACCACCACCGACATGATCGAGGTGCCGCTTTATCGCGCCGCACACGGCCGCACCGGCGACAAGGGCGACCGCTCCAACATCAGCGTGATCGCCTGGCACGCCGACCTGTTCCCCTTGCTGCTGGAGCAGCTCACGCCCGAGCGCGTGGCCGCGCAGTTCCGGCACCGCGCGCCCTCGCAGGTGCAGCGCTTCGTGCTGCCCAGGTTGCATGCGATGAACTTCGTGCTCGACGCCGTGCTCGACGGCGGCGTGAACGATGCGCTGAACCTCGATGCGCATGGCAAGGCGCTGTCCTTTCTGCTGCTCGACATGCCCGTTCGCGTGCCGCGCGCGCTCGTGCCTTTGCTGGCCGGGCCGTAGCAGCGCCTTTTCAATTTCCCCTGACCCTTTCGCACTTCCCATTCGGAGACAAAACAATGAAACGATTTTCCCTCACCATGCTGACCGCCGCACTGGCCCTGGCGCCGCTGCTGGGCCATGCACAGGCCTTTCCGGAAAAGTCGATCACCTTCGTCGTGCCCTTCGCGGCCGGCACCGCCACCGACCAGATCGCGCGTGCGCTGGGCAACCAGATTGCCGCGGAGACCAGGCAGGCCGTCATCATCGACAACAAGGCCGGCGCCAGCGGCTTCATCGCCTCGCAGGCGGTGGCCAAGGCACCTGCCGACGGCTACACGGTGCTCATCACCACCAACACCACGCACGCCGCCAACGAGCACCTGTTCAAGAAGCTGCCGTACGACCCCGTGAAAGACTTCGCGCCCATCACCGCGCTGGGCAAGGGCGGGCAGATCATGGTGGTGAACCCCGCGTTCCCCGCCAAGACCGTGGGCGAGTTCATTGCGCTGGCCAAGAAGGACCCGGGCAAGTACAGCTTTGGCAGCGGCAGTTCGTCCAGCCGCATGGCGGGCGAGTTGCTGCAGCAGATGGCCGACATCAAGCTGCTGCACGTGCCCTACAAGAGCAACACGCTCGCGGTCACCGACCTGCTGGGCAGCCAGATCAACATGATGATCACCGACACCGCCACCGGCCTGCCGCAGGTGAAGGGCGGCAAGCTGCGCGCGCTGGGCATCTCCAGCGCCGCGCGCTCGCCGCTGGCGCCCGATGTGCCGACCATTTCAGAGGCCGGCGTGAAAGGCTACGAAATGGGCTACTGGTTCGCCGCGTATGCGCCCGCCAAGACACCGCCCGCCGTGGTCAAGCGGTTGAACGAGCTGCTGGTGAAGGCCGCGAAGAGCGAAGCCGCCAAGACGGCCTTCTACGAGCCGACGGGCACCGAGGTGTTCACCAGCTCGCCGGAAGAGCTGGGCAAGTTTCAGACGGCCGAGTCGCAGAAGTGGGGCCGCATCGTGAAGGCCGCGGGCATCGAAGCGGAATAAGGCCTGAAGCGCATCAGCGCCGGCTTGCAGCCGGTACGCTGTGCACCGCGAACCCTGCCTGCCCCGGCGCAATGCCGGGCCGCAAGGTGAGCGCGGGAATCTCGTAGTCGCCCGCGTTCTGGGGGCGGAAGGGGATGGGGTCGGCGGTGAACAGCGTGTCCATTCGCTGGCCCAGTTCCTCGGTGATGCGCGCATACGCAGCGGCATCCACCTTGTGCGTGCGGTGCACCACATACGGCGTCAGCACGTCGAAGCCCGGGTAGTACAGGATGCCGTGCTGAATGGGAAACAGCAGGTCGTCCATCGGCCCGTTGATGCCGCGCGGCGCGTAGTGCGAGGCCCAGCCGCCGGTCGTCGTGACCACCATCGCGCGTTTGCCGGCGAGGGTGCCTTCGCCGAAGCGGTCGCCCCAATGCGTGTCCGAGTGCTCGCCCACGCCGTAGGCGAAGCCGTACGCGTAGATGCGCTCGAACCAGCCCTTGAGGATGGCGGGCATCGAATACCACCACAGCGGAAACTGCACGATGACGGCGTCGGCCCACAGCAGCTTCTGCTGCTCGGCAGCGATGTCGGCGGTCTGCGTGCCGGCCTCGAAGGCCCTCAGCGATTCGAGCGAAGGGTCGAAGCGCCCGGCGGTGTCGCGCGCGGGAAAGTCGTCGGCGTCGAGCGCAGGCTTCCAGCGCATGGCGTACAGGTCGGACGTGCGCACGGAGTGGCCCGAGGCCGCGAGGCGCTCGTGCATGAAGCGATGCAACGCGCCGTTGAGAGAGTCGGGTTCGGGATGGGCAAGGACCAGCAGGATGTTCACGGTTTTGCAGGGGTTCGAGTGAAGATGCCCGCAGGTTAGGCAGCGTGGCGATATATTGGAAATGAATAGTTTGAATTCCAGCCATTGCCATGAACAATTTCAGCCACCTCGACCTCAACCTGCTGGTGACGCTGGACACCCTGCTGGCCGAGCGCAACGTGACCCGCGCCGCCGAGCGCCTGAACCTGTCGCAGCCTTCGGTCAGCGTGCAACTGGCCAAGCTGCGCGAGGTGTTCAACGACCCGCTGCTGGTGCCCGCGCAACGCGGCATGCGGCCCACCGCGCGCGCCGACGAACTGCGCGAACCATTGCGCGAAGCGCTCGAAGGGCTGGGCCGCGCGCTTGCGCCATCGCGCCCCTTCGAGCCCGCGCAAGCGACCACCACATGGCGCGTGGCGGCGGCCGACTACGCCGAGTCGGCCATCCTGCTGCCCGCGCTCAGCAGGCTGCGCACCGAGGCGCCGCACACGCGGCTGGCCGTGGTGGAGGCGGTGCCGTCGCGCATGGCGCGGCAGCTGGAGCAGGGCGAGATCGACTTGTTCTTTCACACCAGCGTGGGTGCGCCGCCCGGCTTGCACCGTCGCGTGCTGTTCCATGAACGCTATGTGCTGGCCGGGCGGGCAGGGCACCCGCGCCTGAAGCGCCGGCCCACGCTTGCGCAGTTCTGCGCGCTGGAGCACGTGGTGGTGTCGCTGGGCGGCGGTGGCTTTGCCGGGCCGACGGACGAGGCGCTGGCAGCGAAGGGTTTGACGCGGCGCGTGGTGCTGTCGGTGCCGCACTTTCTTTTCATGATGTCGGTGCTGGCCACGACCGACATGGTGGCGATGCTGCCGGAGCGGCTGGCGCGCGGGGCGCGTGGGTTACGGGTGGTGGAAGCGCCGCTGGAGGTGCCGGGGTACGAGATGGCGATGCTGTGGCATGAGCGAAGGCATCGGGATGCGGGGCACCGGTGGGTGAGGGAGGTGATTGCGGAAAGTTTGTGAGGGGACCCGCATGAATGATCTTTTGCGGGGCCTGCTCGAAATGCGTCGGGCTGACGCAGGCTTGTGAAATTCCGCGTTCACCGCGAAGACATGCGCGACTCGATGCGGGCACTTGCCCCGCTTGTGCGAACAGGTGGTCGCGCATAGTCCGCCACATGGATGCCGTCTTCGTCACGACGCACGAGGCCGCGGTCTTCGAACGCGCGAATCGTCTTGTTCACCACCTCGCGCGACAAGCCCGAATAGGAGGCGATGACCGCTTGCGTGATGCGCTTGTCGTAGCAGCTCGCGCCGGCCGGTGCGAGGTCCGTCAACTGATGCAGGATGCGGCACACCAGATCCTGCGCCGACAGCGCTTGCACGTGTTGAAGGTGCAAGCGCAGCAGGTCCATGCGCTTCATCGCCAGTCCGAGCAGGCCCACCGCCACGCCGGGGTGCGTGGCGCACAGGTCGCGCATGACCGCGATGGGCACCAGGTAGACCGTGGAGGGCAGTGCCGCCACAACCGTTTGGACGGACACATAACAGTTGTCGCTGATTGGAACGTCGCACACGAATTCGTTCGGACGGAAGAACTCCGTCGTCACCTCCGAGCCGACGACGCGGCCCGGAATGACCGCCCGCAACAGCCCGCTCCCAACGCAATACACCTGGTCCGTCGATTCGCCCGCGAGGAGGATCTGATCGTTTCGCTTGTAGAAGCGAGGGTGGCTCGCTTTGGCGAGCGCCGTACGCTGTGTTGCTGGCAGGCCAACCAGCAGTGGGTGTAAATACATTGAACGATTGTTCACGCGCATTGGGGCCGAGGAAAGTCAACATCTGCGCGTGACAACGTGGGACACCGCGCCCCGCTGTGTGTTGGCGATCAAGTGTTGCGTCATCCCTGGAAATGGGGATGCCTTGCCAGCCATCGAAATGGGAGCCGAAGGCCCGTCTCACGCGATGTGTTGATCCGCAAGAAAGCGAAGCACCACCGAGTTGAAAAGCGCGGGGTTGTCGCGATGCACGCCATGGCCCGCGGCCGGCACTTCGATCGTGCTTGCTTGTGGCATCAGCGCCGCAAGTGCGCTGGATACCGCCCGGTGGATGGGTTGGGTGCGTTCGCCGCGCAGCAGCAACGTCGGTATCTGAAGCGCAGCGAGCGCTTCGACGCTCAGCGCCGGATAGGGCTCGCTCGACAGGGCGAGTGCGCGCATCGCCTGCGCGTTGCGACGGCGGCCGGCCATCCCGGCTTCGGACATCGCCTCCTTGCTGTCTCGCCCGTTGATTCCGCCGGTGAGGATGTCGATGGCACGGTCGATGTCGCCTGCCGCAAACGCGGCGTCTGAAGGCCGCAGCACCTCGTGCTCGAAGAGCTCGCGGGCCTCTCGTCCGCCGGGCACGCGGTCTGCGAAAGGCAGCACGGGCGGCTCGGTCAGCGCGAGGGCTCTCACTTTCTCCGGCCATTGCAGGGCAAGCGCGAGCGCGGTGTAGGCGCCATACGACGTGCCCACCAACACCGCGGGTACGGCATGGACAGCGTCCATGAAACGGGCCAGGTCGTGGGCCTCGTCGATGACCGAGTGAGTGCTGGAAGCCAGAAGGTTGCGGTTCGGTGAACTGAAGCGGCGGCTGTAGCTGATGCAGCGAAAGTGCGGCACAAACGCCTGCCATTGCGGCGCCCACGACTGCCAATCGCCCATGCCGCCGTGCACGAAGATCAGCGGCGTGCCGGTGCCGGCCTCGACATAGTGGATTTCAATTCCATTCCCGATGTCCGTCCCGATGTTGCTTGCGATGTCTATCCGCTTCAGCGGCAGCGATGTCAGGCTCAATTTCTACTCCGGCTTCACGTTGGCGAGCAGGGGGCGCACGCGCTCTTCTTCCTGGGCGAGGAATTTGCCGAAGGCCGCGGGTTCGGCAAAGTCGGCCACCACGCTGCCCGACTTGAATTCGGCTTCCCGGTAGCTCGCGCTGGCCATGATGTCGCGCACCGTGCTGCTCAGGCGGGCCACCACCGCGGGCGGCATGCGCGCGGGGCCTATCAGCCCGGTCCACAGGTCGGCCTGCACGTTCTTCACGGTCTTGCCCTCGTTCACCGTCGGTATGTTGGCGGCCGTCGGGTCGCGGTGCATCGAAATGATGCCGATGGCCTTGAGCTTGCCGTCGCGAATGAACGGCAGCGCGGAAGTGAGCGCGATGGTGCCCAGCTGCACCTGCCCCGCGACCAGGTCGTTGAGCAGCGGCGAGCCACCCTTGTAGACCACGTGGGTCATCTTGAAGCCGCCTGCGTCGGCCAGCATCGTGCCGCCGAAGGTCTGCATCGTGGCCGTGCCGGTGGCACCCGACAACAGAGGTTCGCGGCTCTTGCGGCCCAGTTCGATCAACTCGTCGACGTTGTTGGCGCCGAACCCCGGATGCGCGACCAGCACCGTCGAGTTGTTCGAGATCTTTGCGATGGGCGTGAAATCGCGTGCGGTGTAGCCCGCCTTCATCACGGGCGGCGCGACCACCAGTTCATTGACCGTGCCGATCATCAAGGTGTAGCCGTCGGGCTGCGTGCGCTGCATGCGCTTGCCGGCCACGGTGCCGGAGGCGCCGGCGACGTTCTCGACGATCACGCTCTGGCCCAGGCGCTTGCCGAGCTCCAGCGACAGGCCACGCGCCACGCGGTCGACGGCCGCGCCGGGCGGATAGGGAACGATCAGCGTGATGGGCTTGTCGGGGTAGGTCTGCGCCAAGGAGGGCAAGGCGCATGCGGCGGCGCACGCCAGGAGCAGCGACGCGCGCAGGCGTTGTGCGTGTTTGAAAAGGGCCAAGTGAATGTCTCCGGTTCGATGTTCTGTCGTCCGCAGTGTGGTCGTTGGGGCGATAGACTTCCAATCGATTGTTGCCATCTGCTATCGGCTTATTCAATATCGCCAGACCCATGACCCTGTCCGCCACCGTACTGCGCAACCGCCTGCTGAGCCGCGCGCGTCTGCGCCATGTCGAAGTGTTCGTGCGCACCGCCGATCTGGGCTCCGTCAAGCGTGCTTCCGACGCGATAGGCATGGCGCAGCCGACCGCCACGCAGGCGCTGTCGGACCTGGAGGCGCTGCTTGGCAGTGCGTTGTTTCTGCGGCATTCGAGGGGCATGTCCGCCACGGCGCTGGGTGTCGCGCTGCTGCCGATGGCGCGGCGCATGCTGGCGCTGGTGGACGAGGCCGCCACGCAAACGGTGGCCATCACCAGCCGTGCCAGTTCGGTCGTTCGCGTGGCGGCCAACGCCGCCGGCATCAGCAGCCTGCTCGGCGAGGCGCTGCCGGCGTTCACCAGCGCTCACCCGGACATCCTTGTGCAGTTGCAGGAGGCCGATGCAGCAAACCAGCCTGCGCTGCTGACAGCGGGCGAAATCGATTGCTTCATATGCCGCGCGCCGGAGGTACTGCCGCAGGGGTGGGAGTTCATCGCGTTGCAGCAAGACCGCTTTGCCGTTGTCGCCGCGCCGGGCCATCCGCTGGCATCGAAGAAGCGGGTGTCGCTCGCCCAGCTGGAGGCGGCGACCTGGCTCACGACGCCGGCGCCGGTGGCGGCACGCCAAGCCTTCGATGAGCTCTTTGCGGACTCCGCGCAGCCGCCGAAGATCTGCAATGTGCTGACCACGTCGCCGACGATGGTCTGGGCGCTGCTTGCCAAGAAAGAACTGCTGGCGCTGCTGCCGTGCAGCGTGGTGCGGCATCTGCTGGACGGGGGGCATCTGGTCGAACTGCATTGGCATGCGCCCGCGGCATTTCGTGACATCGGCATGCTGCTGCCTGTGCGCGAACGCAGCAGTGCGCTGGACCGCCTCGCGGCATTCCTCACGGCGAGGTCGGCGCCTTCTCGCACGAAGCGGCTTGCGTCGTGAACTTCTGAGCAGTCATGCGGAAACCTGTCCGCATGATTGCTGCGGGCGGCCAGACATACGGGGGCGACGGGGCTACGGGGCTGCTACCGAGCTATCGAGCTACCGAGCTACCGAGCTCTCGCGCTTGATGCCCGGCGTTGCCAACGTGCAAGCCGCACGTTCGCGCGTTGCGTTCGGGCCCGGCCCCCTCGTATCGGCGGCATAGACCATCCGTCGAATGCCCAACACCCCATGGCCGCCCTAGCATCCGAACCGTTGCCGCCCACCCCAACGTCTTCGATGAAAAAGCTCGCCTTCTTCGCTGCCACGGCCATGCTTTGCTTCGGCCCGCTCACTGCCTTCGCCGCCGAACCCGCCAAGGACCACCCGCTCGTCGGCCGCTACGAAGGCGCCGTGCTCGACGGCTACAAGGCCGCCGCCTATGACGAGGTCGGCCTCATCAAGGAGCCGTTTCAGAACTGGGCCGGCGGCAAGCCCGATCTGCTTCAGGTGGAGGGCAAGGTCACGCTCTACCTCTACAAGCTGCCCAAGGAGCGCTCGCTGCTCGAGGTGCAGCGCAACTACGAGGCCAGCCTGAAGGCCAAGGGCTTCGAGGTGCTGTTCACCTGCGGCACGGCCAACGCGTCTTGCTACAAGCCGCGGCCCAACAGCGTGGACACCAATACACCGTACGACTTTGCGCTGGCCTTCGACAACCCCGAGTGGCCGCGCCTGGGCAGCCGCGGGGACTACGTGCGCAACTACTTCGGGGTGGGCGCGCGCTACCTGCTCGCCAAGAAGGCCGGCCCCACCGGCACGGTGTACGCAAGCATCGCGCTGGCCGAGCACAACGCCGACGTGGGCAACCACGCCTTCGTGCGGGTGGTCGAAACGAAAGCGATGGAAGACAACAAGATCGTGTTCGTCGATGCCTCGGCCATGCAGAAGAGCCTGGCCGACACGGGCCGCGTGAACCTGTACGGCATCTTGTTCGATCTGGACAAGGACGTGATCAAGCCCGAGTCGCAACCCACGCTCGACGAAATGACCAAGCTGATGCGCAGCAACCCGCCGCTCAAGCTGTCGGTGGTGGGGCACACCGACGCGCAGGGCGATGCGCAGCACAACGACGACCTGTCGAAGCGCCGTGCGCTGGCGGTGATTGCGGTGCTGGTGAAGGCGGGGGTGGACCCGCGCCGCTTCACCACGCGCGGTGCGGGCGCGTCGCAGCCGGTGGCGCCCAACGACAACGAGGCCGGGCGCGCGAAGAATCGGCGGGTGGAGCTGGTGCGGCTCTGAGGGCGGTTTTGATTCGACGCCGGCGCGTCAGCTGCGCAGCACGGCGAAGTGCGCCGCCCAGTTGCCGGGCGCCGCGGTGAGCAGTGCGTTCAGGTGCTGCTGCAGCCGCGCGGCCACGTCCTGCAGCGTTGCGTCTTCGGGCTGCGGCTCCTTGCCTGCGATCTGCGCGATCCACAGGTCGACGTCTTCGGGGCTGGCCGGGTTCGGCATGCGCCAGCCGCCCGCCGCGCCCAGCAGGTAGCGCAGGTGGTGCTCGATGCGAAAGCCGGGGTCGGGCGTGCCTGTGCCGCGCACCACGGCAAGGCGGGCGAGCGTGGCGGCGAGCATCCGGCTGTTGAAGCGGCGGCCGTCGTCGTCGTTGCACAGCTCGGAGGTTTGTTTGGCCATGCCGACGAGTTCGCGCCAGTAGGCCTCGTTGTGCGTGCCGTCGCGCTGGACCATGTGGCGGCTGGCAAAGCGCGCCATGAGCGCGGGGCTTTCGATGAGCGGCGACAGCACCAGGTCGCTGCGAAAGTCGAAACCGAAAAAGTACATGGTGCCGTCGATGGCAATGGCCTCGATGGCGCCCACATGGCCGTTGCGCCCGGCCAGGGGAGGGGGCACCGCCGGACCGCTCGGCACCGAGCGCAAGGCTGCGGTGCGGGCAGCGGCAGGCGGCGGTTTTTTCTTGAAGAAATCGAACATCCGAGGGGTCCTTGAGCTCGTTTTCAGCGCACAGCCATGGTGACAGTTTTCTTCAGATCAGCGGCACGCTGGTTTCCTTCAATACGCGTAGGACGAAGTGCGACTTGCTGTGGCGGATGCCGGGAATCTTGTAGAGCTTTTCGCGCAGCAGCCGCTCGTAGTCGCGGGTGTCGCGCACGGCGATGCGAATGTAGTAGTCGTAGTCGCCGGAGACGAGGTAGGCCTCCTGGATCTCCGGAATGGTGGCCAGCGTGCGGCCGAAGTCGTACAGGGTTTCGTCGGTGTGGCTCTCCAGCGTGACCTGCACGATCACCGAGTCGTGGTAGCCGAGCTTGGCCGCGTCCACGTCGACCGTGTAGCGCTTGATGACGCCGGAGGCCTCCAGCTTCTTGATGCGCGTCCAGCAACTGGTGGGCGACAGGCCGACCTCGTTGCCGATGTCCTGCAGGGTCTTGCGCGAGTCGAGCAGCAGCACGCGCAGGATGGCCAGGTCGATCTTGTCGAAAGATCCTTCGTTGTCTGGCTGGTTTTGCCGATTGTTTTTCATTAATTGAGGCTGAATAGCCAAAAGAAAGATGCATATTTTGCGCCGAAAACGGAAGAATTGACGGCATGCGACTGCTCGACCTTCCCCTCACGAACACCCTCTCCCTCCACCACGAGGTCCATCCGCAGGCGCCGGCCCGTATCCGCAACGGCGCCGAAGCCCTGCTCGACACGCTGGTCGCATGCGGCGTCGACACCATTTTTGGCTACCCCGGCGGCGCGGCGCTGCCGCTGTACGACGCGCTGCACGGCGAGCCGCGGCTGCGCCATGTGCTGGTGCGCCACGAGCAGGCGGCGGTGCACGCGGCCGAAGGCTATGCGCGCAGCACAGGGCGGGTGGGGGTGGTGCTGGTCACCTCCGGACCGGGGGTGGGCAACACCATCACCGGGCTGCTGGATGCCATGAGCGACTCGGTGCCAGTGCTGTGCATCAGCGGGCAGGTGGCCACCGCGGTCATCGGCACGCAGGCGTTTCAGGAGAGCGATGCGCTGGGCATGTCGCGCTCGGTGACCAAGTGGAACAAGCAGGTGCGCGCGGCCGACGACGTGCCCGCGCTGGTGCGCCGCGCGCTGGAGATCGCCACCTCGGGCCGGCCCGGGCCGGTGCTGCTCGACGTGCCGAAGGACATTCAGCTCAACCGCCTGGGTCAGGCGAGCGAGCCCGCGCCGCTGCGCGCGCTGCGCACCAGCCGCTCGGCGCTGCCGCCCAAGGCCATGATGCAGCGCGCGGCCGATCTGCTGTCGACCGCGCGCCGCCCGGTGATCTATGGCGGCGGCGGGCTGGTCAACTCGGGCCCGGCCGCGTGCGAGGCTTTCACGAAGCTGGTGAACCTGCTGCATGCGCCGTGCACGCTCACGCTGATGGGGCTGGGCGCGTTCCCGGCGTCCGACCCCAAGTTCATCGGCATGCTGGGCATGCACGGCATGCTCGAGGCCAACCTGGCCATGCACGAGGCCGACTTGGTGGTGTGCATCGGCGCGCGCTTCGACGACCGCGTGACCGGCAAGCTCGACGAGTTCTGCCCGCACGCACGCAAGATCCACATCGACATCGACCCCGGCAGCATCAACAAGGTGGTGCAGGTCGACGTGCCGATGGTGGGCGACTGCGCGCTGATTCTCGAAGGCCTGCTGGCGCTGCTGCCCGCCGAGGGCTTCGCGCCAGAGCGGCTCGCGCCGTGGTGGGCGCGCATCGAACGCTGGCGCGCCGAAGACTGCCTGGCCTTCGCGCCGCGCGAAGACGCGATCCTGCCGCAGCAGCTGATGTCGTCGCTGCAACGCGCCATCGGTGCGACGGGGCGCGACGCGATCGTGTCGACCGACGTGGGCCAGCACCAGATGTGGGCCGCGCAGTACCTGCGCTTCGACAGCCCGCGGCATTGGCTGACGTCGGGTGGGGCGGGCACGATGGGCTACGGCCTGCCGGCAGCCATCGGCGCGCAGATCGGCCACCCCGATTCGCTGGCCGTGTGCGTGAGCGGTGATGCGTCGGTGCTCATGAACATCCAGGAGCTGTCGACGGCCGTGCAGCACCGCGTGCCGGTGAAGCTGGTGCTGTGCAACAACGGCTACATGGGCATGGTGCGCCAGTGGCAGGAACTGAACCACGGCAACCGCCTGAGCCACAGCTGGAACGAGGCCCTGCCTGATTTCGTTGCGCTGGCCAAGGCCTTCGGCTGGAGCGCGCGGCGGGTGACGGACCCGGCCGAGCTGGAGGAGGCGCTGGCCGAGTGCCTGGCCAGCGAGGGGCCGTTCTTTCTGAACGTGGAAGTGGCGCCGCAGGAGAACTGCTTTCCGATGATGCCGTCAGGGCATGGGCACCATCGGGTGATGCTGGCGAAGGACAGGTGGTACGAAGAGGGGTGATGTGTTGTTGCCTCTTCCTCTGGGAGAGGGAGCCAGGTCGTGCGCGGTGCTTTGCCTTGTGTCTTGCCCCCTCTCCCTCTGGGAGAGGGCTAGGGTGAGGGCACTGTGCGTCCGATGAAGCACGGCCATTGCCGGAAGGCCGATGCCCTCACCCCAGCCCTCTCCCAAAGGGAGAGGGAGCAATGCGGGCAGCCTCTGCATTCGCGTGGTACTTCGGTCTTCTCTTTTCGTGTTGTCCCCTCTCCCTCTGGGAGAGGGCCAGGGTGAGGGCACTGTGCCGTCGATGAAGCACCGCCATTGCGCGAAGGCCGATGACCTCACCCCAGCCCTCTCCCAAAGGGAGAGGGAGCAATGCGGGCAGCCTCTGCATTCGCGTGGTACTTCGGTCTTCTCTTTTCGTGTTGTCCCCTCTCCCTCTGGGAGAGGGCTAGGGTGAGGGCACTGTGCCGTCGATGAAGCGCGGCCATTGCCCGAAGGCCGATGCCCTCACCCCAGCCCTCTCCCAAAGGGAGAGGGAGTAATGCGGGCAGCCTCTGCATTCGCGTGGTACTTCGGTCTTCTCTTTTCGTGTTGTCCCCTCTCCCTCTGGGAGAGGGCTAGGGTGAGGGCACTGTGCGTCCGATGAAGCACGGCCATTGCTCGAAGGCCGATGCCCTCACCCCAGCCCTCTCCCAAAGGGAGAGGGAGCAATGCGGGCAGCCTCTGCATTCGCGTGGTACTTCGGTCTTCTCTTTTCGTGTTGTCCCCTCTCCCTCTGGGAGAGGGCTAGGGTGAGGGCACTGTGCGTCCGATGAAGCACGGCCATTGCTCGAAGGCCGATGCCCTCACCCCAGCCCTCTCCCAAAGGGAGAGGGAGCAATGCGGGCAGCCTCTGCATTCGCGTGGTACTTCGGTCTTCTCTTTTCGTGTTGTCCCCTCTCCCTCTGGGAGAGGCCCAGGGTGAGGGCACTGTGCCGTCGATGAAGCACGCCATTTCGCGAAGGCCTATGCCCTCACCCCAGCCCCCTCCCAGAGGGAGAGGGCGCAATGCAAAGAGCCCGCCTACGAGTGCCCGTCCACCCGCATCTGGAACAAAAAATACGGCGGTATGCATGCCCCATGCCCCTCGGGCTGCCCATCGGCCTGCGCGCAGATGTAGTCGTCGCGGCAGGCCTGCTCTGCCGAACAACTGCGCAGGTTGCCGGGCCGCGTGTGCTTGGCCAGGCATTCGCCAAAAGGCTTCTTCGCCGCCAGGCAGCTGTTGAAGTCGCTCAAGATCGCGATGCCGCCGCATGTGCCGTTCTTGTCTTTCGCGTCGCACGGGCCTGAACACATGCCGCCCGGAAAGCCGACCGACGTGGTCTCGCACACCGACGCCGCACCTTCGCAGGCGATGCGCGGCAGCTTCTGTGCGCGGTCGAGCCACGGGTTGGCCGAAGGTGTGATGCGCGTGGGTTCGCAGCGCGCGCCGACGATCGCTTTTTCTTGCGCGGCGTCGGGTGCATCGGGTTCAGCCAACGGACGGAACGGATCGGGCGTCGGCGTCGACATTGCCGCCCGCACATAGGCGCCACGGCGCGCCAGTTCGTCCTGCACATGCGGTGAATGCGGCACCGCCAGCGCGTTGCCCGTGGTGAAGGTGCGCGAAGCACCGCGCCGGTCGACGCCCAGCAAATGAAAGCCCGCGACCGCACGGCTCTGGTGGCAGCCTGCGCAGCTCAGGTCGTCGAGCCGGCGCAGCACGGCCTGCGGTGACGTCAGCGTGCGGCTGCCTTCCACAGCCTTCCATTCACCGGGCGCAAAGACCTGCGCGAAGGGCTGGTTGGCCAGCCGCTCCAGGCCACGCGGCGCGACCGAGGTGGCTTCGGTCGCCAGGAACTTCTCCGGCATCTGCACGGTGGCTTCGTCGAGCGCGCGCAAGTTGGCGGGCTGCTGCAGCCACTGCTGCAGCGCCTTGCGCAGCGCTGCATCGGCCTTGAGCCTGGCGACGTCGGGCGTGTTTTCCAGCGGCGCCACGTCGAAGCGGCTGGCGCCCGCGTTCCAGCGGAAGGCCCGCAGCATGTACTCGGCATGGCCGCCCAGGTCGGGCCTGACGGCCGAGGGCCAGCGCACGCTCTGCAGGTTGGTCGTGATCTGCGAGATGCGCGCCAAGGCCAGGCGCTGCGGCGCGAGCGGGCCGTTTGCAGACGTCAGCCAGCGGCCCAGTTCTTCGTCGCTCATCGAAGCCTGCGGCGGCTGCCAGCGCTTTGCCATGGTCGCGCAACTGCCGTCGGCATCGGGCGCATCGCCGCGCAGCTCGACGTTGACCGTCATCGGCAGGCGTGACTGCATCGCGGCGGTGCGGTAGGCCAGGCGGTACACCAGCCGGGTCTCGCCGCACGCGCCCTCTTGAAAGGGGCGCCGGTCCATGCGGTTGGCCACGCCCACCAGCTCGAACCAGGCATCGGGACTTGCGAGCCAGCGCGCGTCGAACAAGCGGTGCGGGTATTTGGCGATGCCGACACCGGCCTGCTTGTCGCGCCGCTGGATGCCAGTCAGGCTGGCCGCTAGCGGCTCGGTGAGGGAGCGCCACGCGGCCGAGCGGTTCAGTGCCTGGTTGGTCGCGAGGCCGTCGCCGCCCGGTGTCTCGGCGAACCAGCGCGCAAAGCCCGCGCCGGATTTCTCCGCGGCCTGCAAGGCGGCGGGGGAGGTGACAAGCAGCACCGGCTCGGCCGCATGCGTGGCCGTGGCAGCAAGGGTGAACGCCAGCGCGAAGCCGGCGGACAGGCAGTGGTTGAAAAAATGCACGCGGACGATTGTGCCGCCCCCTCGCGCAGCCCTTGCTCGAAGCCCGCTGCCCTCGCCTTGTTCGAGCAGACCGCCACACACATTGCCGATCGATTTTTGCGATGCGCGCGATCAGTAGCGAGGCAAGGGAATGACCTGATTGCGGCGTGCCGGAATTATTTAACGCGATGCGAAGCGAAGTTTCGAACCTCCAAGAATCTAGGACCAGTCTTATGTGTCCTATGACCGAAAGTATCAAGAATGCCCCCAGCGCTTGCATATGGCGCTCCCTTTTTTCAGAGGGGATCAGTAATTTTTTTCCGGAGTTTCCATGTTTTCCAAGTCTCGTATTTTTGCGGCCGTACTGGTCGCTGCCGCCACTCAATCGGCTTTTGCTTCCGATGGCACCATCACCATCAATGGCCTTGTGACTGCCAACACCTGCAAGATCAACGGATCGACTGGCGACGTGCTCGTGACGCTGCCGACCATCCAGACGAACGCGCTGAAAGATACCGGCACGACCGCGGGCACCACGCCGTTCGCCCTCGTCCTCAGCGATTGCACGGGCGGGTTGACCAAGGTGTCCGCCTATTTCGAAGCTGGCCCCACCGTGGACTTCGATACGGGCAATCTGAAACTGGACGCCGCTGCCGGCAGCGCTACCGGCGTCGAAATCAGTCTGCTGAACAGCGATGGCACCAAGATCCGCCTCGGCGGCGATGCGAAGAGTGCCAATGGCACAACGCCTGTGACCATCGCGTCCGGTGGCGCCACCCTGCGTTACTTTGCGCAGTACGTGCGTACGTCTGTAGGCACCGTGGGTCCGGGCACCGCCAACACGCGCGTGCTCTATTCGCTGAACTACCAGTAAGCGTTCTTCAGGGGCGGCGCGTCATGCGCCGGCCCCTTTTTGTTTCCGTTTCTCCAAGAGCAATGAATATCAAACACGCAAGCGCTACAACCTGGATTGCCGTCGTCGCGGCAGTCATGCTGACGATGGCTCAGGCTCATGCGGGCATCGTCATCGGGGGCACGCGCGTGATCTACCCGGCCAGCGAATCCGAAGTCACGCTCAAGCTGTCCAACGAGGGCAACGAGCCCGCGCTGGTACAGACCTGGACCGACAAGGGCGACCCCGCCCTGAGGCCTGCCGAACAAGGTGCACCGTTTCTCGTGACGCCCCCCATGGCACGCGTGGAACCCAAAAAAGCGCAGACCTTGCGCATCGTCTACACCGGCGAACCCTTGCCTCGCGAGCGCGAGTCGGTCTTCTGGCTCAACGTGCTCGAGGTTCCGCCCAAGCCCGGCGCCGACACCGCGGACATGAACAAGCTGCAGCTTGCCTTCCGTTCCCGAATCAAGCTTTTCTACCGGCCCGCCGAACTCAAGGGCCGATCCATCGAAGCCCCCGCGGCAGTCACGTGGGGGCTGGACAGCCAGCAGGGCGAATTGCACCTGGAGGCCCACAACCCCACCGAGTACTACGTGACGTTCACTGCCATCGACGTTCACAACGCAACTGCCCAGGCGTCGTTCGACGAAGGCGTGATGATCGCCCCGGGCGAAACCCGCCGCCTGCCCTTGAAGGGCACCCTGACGGCCGCCGATGCATCCGTCAAGGTTCGCTACGAAGCGATCAATGACTACGGCGGTGTCATGCCCGGCGAGACCACGCTGCAGCAAGGCAAGCGCTAGCCCCACCCGGCCGGCACGCCGCCAGCTCCCCCCCACTTCATCCCTTTGGTCTTTGCGGCGCTGTGCAACAGCGGCGGGGCCGGACTCGCTCGAAATCTGTGGCTCCCGTTATGAAAAATAGAAGAAAGCGTTCGCTTGCGTGCTTTACGGTGCATCCAAGCCGTGCGTTGGCACTGCTGGCCATCGTCGCCATCGAAGCTCACGCGGACGAAAGCGGTCGGGCGACCCAGGTCGCGCAGGTCCAGTTCAACGAACAGTTCCTGGCGCACAGCGGGCAGGTCATCGACCTGAGCCGCTACAGCAGGGGCAATCCGGTGATGCCAGGTGCGTACCGCGCGGACCTGTACGTCAACGAAGCGTGGCTGGGTCGTGCACAGGTCGTGCTCAGGCAGGTGGGCAGTGGCACCAACAACGTGGTGGTGTGCTTCGATCGCGAATTGCTCGAGCGCGTCGGGGTCGACGCGCAAAAGCTCAGTCCCGCGGCCAATGCGATGCTTGACGGCGCGCCGGGCACCGATGGCCGAGGCAGCAGCAAGACGCCGGCCTGCGTCGCGCTCGAGCAGTTGGTGCCGGACGCCACCGCCTCTTTCGACATCGGCGAGCAGCGCCTGAACGTCAGCGTGCCGCAGGTTTCCTTGCGGCGCTCCGCGCGCGGCTATGTCGATCCGCGCTACTGGGACGACGGCGTGCCCGCCGCGCTGCTTCAGTACAACGCCAATTTCTTCCGGTCGAGCTCCCGGGGAGCGACCTTCAGCCAGGGCTACCTCGGCTTGACGGCGGGCCTGAACTTCGGCCCCTGGCGGCTGCGGCACAGCGGCAACCTGAGCAGCGCAAACTCCACCGGCACGCGCTACCAAGGCGTGCAGACGACGCTGCAGCGCTCCATCGAGTCACTGCGCAGCCAACTGGTGATTGGCGACGGCTTCACGTCCGGCTCGCTTTTCGACAGCTTCGGCTTTCGCGGCGTCCAGCTCTCGACAGACGACCGCATGCTGCCGGAATCGCAGCGCGGTTTTGCGCCACGCGTGACGGGCATTGCACGCAGCAACGCGGTCGTGCGCATCAAGCAGAACGGGAACATCATTTATCAGACCAATGTGGCGCCAGGTGCGTTCTCCATCGACGACCTGTACCCGACCGGCTACGGTGGCAACCTCGATGTGGAGGTGACCGAATCCGACGGCAGCGTGCATGTTTCCAGCGTGCCGTATGCGGCGGCTGTGAATGCGCTGCGTCCGGGCATCACGCGCTACAGCGCAACGGTGGGCCGCTACCGCGATACGCAGCTCAGCGACACGTCGATGGTGGCGCAGGCCACGGTGCAGCATGGCCTCAACAACACCCTGACCGGCTATGGCGGCCTCACCGTTGCGCAAGGCTATGCGTCCGGGCTGATCGGCGCCGCGGTCAATACCGAGTGGGGCGCGATAGGCCTGGATGCCCAGCAATCGACGGCCCGCATTCCCCGCTCCGGCACAAGGTCGGGCCAGAGCGTGCGGCTGTCCTACACCAAGCTCATCGCACCGACCGACACCAACATCTCCGTCGCTGCCTTTCGCTATTCCAGCAGCGGCTACCTGAGCCTGCGCGATGCGATGACGCTGCGCGACGACGGCGACCGCATGGGTGGGATGGGGGGACGGCGCGGCTTCGCGCGAGACAGCTTCCTGCAGAACGGCCCGATGCGCGGGCGCCTGCAGCTGTCCATCAACCAGCAGTTGCCACGCGACTGGGGCTCGCTCTACGTGAGCGGCTCCACCCAGGACTATTGGAATCGCGACGGGCGGGACACCCAGTTTCAGCTGGGCTACAACACCCGTGTGGGGCGCGTGAACGTCGGCCTGTCGGTGTCGCGGCAGTTCGACGCCAGGTTCAAGCGCTGGGGCAATGTGGCAATGATCACGCTGGGCATTCCCCTGGAAATCGGTTCCCGTCAGGTTTACGCGTCGACCAATCTGCAGAGCGACATGAACGGCCGTTCCAGCGTGCAGCAGGCGGTGACGGGATCCGCGGGCGAAGACGGCGCCTTCAACTACGGCCTCAACGCGACGCAAGCCAACGGCGATCGGGCGGGGGCGCGGGCCAGCGCAGGCGCCAACCTGAGCTATGCCTCGCCGATGGCAGCGCTGACGGCCAGCGCGTCGGGTGGACCGCAGTCCTCGCAATTCAGCGCGGGCGTCTCGGGCGGCGTCGTTGCTTATGAGGGCGGCGTGATGCTCACGCCCATCATGGGCGACACAACGGCCGTGGTCGAAGCCGACAAGGCGGCCGGCGCCCGGGTGCTCAACGGCAGCGGTTTGCGGGTGGACCGATGGGGCCATGCCGTGGTGCCCAACCTGGTGCCGTTCTCGCGCAACGAGATCGAGCTCGATCCGAAGGGCTTGCCGTTGAGCGTCGAGCTGAAGACGAGCATGCAGCACGTCGCGCCGACCGCGGGCGCGGTGGTCAGGCTGAAGTTCGAGACCGCAGGGGGAGGGCGCGCAGTGCTGGTGCGTGCAATGCTGGCCGATGGCACGCCGGCCCCCTTCGGCGCGCAGGCCTTCGATGCTGCGGGTCAGAGCGTCGGCATCGTCGCGCAGTTCGGCCAGTTGCTGCTTCGCGGCGTGGAGCCCGGGCGCAACGCCTACCTGTTGAAGTGGGGTGAAGGCGCGGCGGAGCGGTGCAGGCTGGCGATTACACCTGCTTCTCAACCCGAGGCGGGTGCAGGCCACGCACTGACAACGATAGACGCTCTGTGCAGCCCTGTCGGTCCACAGGATTGATCAATGACGATGCGCACACGGTATTTCAGCGCTGTTCGATGGGCTGCGCGTTTCGGCGCCATGGGGATTGCGGCGCTGCTCTTTTGGTTGCCAGGAGATGCGTCGGCGCAAACGCTTCGTACTTGTACGGGCGGCGGTGCTCATACCTTGACGTTGCCAGCGCGTATTACGGTTCCCCGCAATGCACCGGTCGGAACCATGCTCGTGGCACCCGTTCTGGGGCCGCAGCTCTTGGACTTGTATCGATGCACCAATGCGACGTTGAAGAACTACAGCGGCGCGGCCAGGAAGTCTAATCTGACCGGAGCAGGACAGACCGTCAGCATCGTGCTCACCGGCCAAACCCTGAACATTCCGGTCTACGAGACGGGCGTGCCTGGCATCGGGATCGTCATCGCGGTCAGGAATATTGATACAGGCTGCGGCGTGGATTCTTGGTATGGCGTAAATAACGTGCCTGCCGCGTCGGTGTCAGGATGGCAGGTCTCTCCATGCAATGGCACTGCGCCGGGCGATACCGCCAACTCGGGTCTGCAATGGGCAGTGGGCCTGGTCAAAACGGCTGCGGTCGTGCAACCGGGCGTGATCGCCGGAATTCAGGTCATGCAACTGGCGCTGCTGAACAGCAACAACACCATTCAGGAAGGCGCCCTGTCGGGCTCTGTCAACATCAGTTCCGTCAACGTCGCGGTGCTGAGCTGCTCGACGCCCAACGTCACGGTTCCCATGGGGACCTATCTTGCAACGGCCTTCAAGGGCATCGGCTCCACCACCACGCCTGTTCCCTTTTCGGTGGCCATCAACAATTGCCCGGCGGGAATGAGCCGAATCGGCATTCAGTTGGTAGCGCCTTCGGGCTACATCGATCAGGCCGGCGGCGTCATCAACTTGAGCAGCAATTCAACCGCCAAGGGCATTGGCGTGAAGCTCACCAAGGCGCCCGGGGGGGCGGCAATGACGTTCGGCGCCCCAGGATATGTGGTGCCTGGCTACAACACGCAGACGGCAAGCAGCTCTTTCACGATGACCTTCAATGCCGCGTACTACCAGACAGCGACCGCCGTTGGTGCTGGCACTGCGAATGCGTTGCTTGAGTTCACCATGAACTATCAGTAGAAACATGATGCCCTGTCACAGGCCTTGACCGCATCGCGTGCCGGCAGCCTGTGCTGCGGCGCGCGCTCGAGCAACGGCTCAGGCGCGTGCGGCTGCCGCCATCTGCCGCCGCATCATCTCCGCGACCGCCACGCCTTGCGGATCTCCCAGCCGCTCCAGCGCGTCGATGACGCCGCGGCGGTCTTCCTCCGAACGGTCCTGGTTGAGCTTGTACTTGCCTTCGAGCAGCCGCACAGGAAGTTCCACCGCCGCGATCATGTCCAGCCGCGGCGCGACAAAGTCGAAGGGCATGGCGTCGTAGTCCCAGCTGCCGCCGAATTCGTCGCGAAGCGGCGCGTCGTACTGGGCGACCGTGCGGCGCAGCACGGCGTGCACGGCCATGCGCTCTTCGATGACGCGGGGCGCGCCGCGTGCATGGATGGCGGTGTAGTTCCAGGTTGGAAAGGTGCTTTGCTTCACGTACCAACTGGGCGTGACGAAGGCATGCGGCCCCTGGAAGATGACGAGCGCCTCGCCGCCCGCACGCAGGTCGTCGAACTGCGGGTTCTTCTTCGACAGGTGCGTGGTCAGCAGGCCGGGGCCATCGTGCTGCGCGTCGAGCAGAAAGGGCAGGTGCGTGGCGTTGACGCCGGCAGGGCCGACGGTGATGAGCGTCGCAAAGCTCCATGCACGCATGCCGGCGTGCAGCGTGGCGAGGTCGGCTTCGAGGTAGGGCTTGGGCGTGTACACGGTTGGGTGTCGGGGAGGGCGGTGTAGGGGGGCGTATGGGACTGTGTACGTGGCCGTGTCAGCGCGCGGCCAGCGTGCGCAGCCAGCGCACCGAATCGTCGAACGCGCGGCCCGCCACGTCGGCGACCGACGCGGCTTCCAGAAAGCCATGGATGGTGCCGGGGTACAGCGTGTCGGTCACCGCCACGCCGGCACTGCGCAGCGCGCCTGCCATCAACACGTTGTCGTCGTACAGCGGATCGCACTCGGTGACGACCATGCACGCGGGCGGCAGGCCTTCCAGCCTGGCCTTGAGACTGTGCACGCGCGGGTCGGCGGCATCCCCGGGGTTGCGAAGGTACAGGCCGTAGAACCACACCATCATGTGCAGCGACAGGCCGTACTCGCCCGCGCCATAGCGCACCACCGATTCGCGGTACAGCTCCGTGCTGTAGGCGCCGTAGTTCAGCAGCATGCCCAGCGGCAGCGCATCACCGTCGTCGCGCAGCACCAGGCAGGCGCCGACCGACAGGTTGGCACCGGCCGAGTCGCCGCCGATGAAGAGCTGCGCGGGGTCGATGTCGAGCGCGGGGGCATGGGTTTGCAGCCAGCGCATCACGTCCACGCATTCGTCGTGCGGTTGCGGAAACCGCGCCTCCGGTGCGCGCGTGTAGTCGATGCCGATCACGGCAATGCCCGCGCGGCCCGCGTACTCGCGCATCACGCGGTCGTGAGTGTCGAGGCTGAACAGCACGAAGCCGCCGCCGTGGATGTAGACCAGTGCGCCTTGCAGCGCACGCTGCGCGGGGTAGTGCACGCGGATGCGCACGTTGCCGTGGCGCGTGGGCACACGGTGCTCGACGGTGCGGGCCATTTGGGGGCCGCCTTGCGTCCAGGGGGCGCGCACCTTCTCGGCATTGGCGCGGCCTTCGGTGATGGAGATGGTGTGGCGCTTCGGGTAGCGCGCGCCTTCGGCACCCATGAGGCGCATGAACTCGACGATCTGCGCGTCGAGCGGCGGCGGTGCGCAAGGGTGCTGCCAGCTGTAGGGCGTGGGCGATGTCACGCGAAGGCTTTCTCGGGAACAGGCGCGGGGGCCGCGCCGGACGTGGCAAGGGCGGCCAGCGGCCGCGGCGTGGCCGCGAGCAGGGCCTGCGTGTAGGCATGGCGCGGGTCGTCGAACACCGCGTCGCGCGGGCCCTGCTCCACGATGCGCCCGCGCTCCATCACGATGACGCGGTCGGCAATCTGCTCGACGGCCGCAAGGTCGTGGCTGATGAAGAGGCAGGCAAAGCCGTGGTGCGCCTGCAGGCTCTGGAACAGGCGCAGCACCTGCGCCTGGATGGTCATGTCCAGCGCGGACACGGGCTCGTCGGCCACCACGAAAGCGGGGCGCCGCACCAGCGCGCGGGCAATGGCCACGCGCTGGCGCTGGCCGCCTGACAGCTCATGCGGGTAGCGCGCGCCCAGGCCGTCCAGGCCCACCTCGTCCAGCGTTTCATGCACGCGCTGCAGCCGTGCCGCGGCGTCGAGCGAGGGCAGGTGGCGCAGCGGCTCGGCCACGATGTCGTGCACGCGCATGCGCGGGTCGAGCGAGGAGAACGGGTCTTGAAACACCAGCTGGCAGGCCAAGCGGAAGCGGTGCAGCGCGGCACGGTCGGCGGTGCGCACATCGTCCCCGCGAAACAGGATCTGCCCGCTCTGCGACGGCGCCAGGCGCAGGATGGCGCGCCCCAGCGTGGTCTTGCCCGAGCCGCTGCCGCCCACCAGCGCGACCATCTCGCCGGGGTGGATGTCGAGGTCGAGCGTGTCGATCACGCGCTGCGGCGCATGGCGCTTGAACAGGCCGGCGCGCGCGCCGGGGTAGCTCACGCACAGGCCGCGCACCTGCACCAGGGGCTGCTGCTCTTGCGTGCTGCTGTCGGTCTTGGCCGGCTGGCGGCGCGGCAGCGCGTCGACCAGCTTGCGGGTGTAGGCCTGCCGGGGCGCGACCAGAATGGCGGGCACGTCGCCGGTTTCCACCAGCTGGCCCTTTTCCAGCACGATGGCGCGCTGCGCATAGCGCCCCACCAGCCCGAGGTTGTGCGTGATCAGCAGCACGGCCGTGCCGTTGTCGCGCGCCAGGCCCACCATCAGGTCGAGCACTTCGCGCTGGCTCAGCGTGTCGAGCGCGGTGGTCGGCTCGTCGGCAATCAGCAGGCGCGGTTTCAGCAGCATCACGCTGGCCAGCATGATGCGCTGGCGCATGCCGCCCGAGAACTCGTGCGGGTAGGCGTGCATGCAGCGCTCGGGGTCGGCAATCTGCACGCGGCGCAGCATGTCGAGAATGCGCGCGCTGATTTCCACGGCCGAGAGCCTGGTGTGCATGCGCAAGCCTTCGGCCATCTGCGCGCCGATGCGGTGCACCGGGTTGAGCGAGACCATCGGCTCCTGGAACACCATGCCGATGCCCGGGCCGCGAATGGGGCGCATCGCCTTCGTGTCGCGGCTGCTCAGGTCTTCGCCGTCGAAAAGAATGCGCCCGCCGGTTTGCGAAATGCCCGGCGGCAGCAGCTGCAGGATGGCGCGCGCGGCCATGGTCTTGCCGCTGCCCGATTCGCCTACCACCGCGAGGAACTCGCCGGGCTTCACGTCGAAGGACAGGTCGTGCACCAGCGGTTGCGTGCCATGGCGCAGCTCGATCTTCAGGTGCTCGACCGACAACACAGGGGGGTTCGAAAGCGTGTTCATCACTTCTCCGTGCGTGGGTCGAGCCGGTCGCGCAGCGATTCGCCCAGCAGGTTGATGCCCAGCAGCGTGAGCGCAATGCACAGGCCCGGCACCACGCACAGCCACACGGCCGAGGCCATGTAGGGCCGCGCGCTGGCGAGCATGTTGCCCCAGGTGGGCGCAGGCGGCGGCACGCCCAGGCCAAGAAAGCTCAGCGCGCTTTCAGACAGCAGCACCCAGCCGAACATGCTGGTGGCCAGCACCGCCACCGGCGCCACGCAGTTGGGCAGGATGTGGCGCCACATGGTGTAGACCTCGCTGTTGCCGATCATGCGGGAGGCCTCCACGTACTCGCGCTCGCGCAGCGACAGCACGGTGCCGCGCACCACGCGCACCACCGAAGGCGCATACGCCAGGCTCAGCGCCAGCACGATGCCCCACTTGTTGGCGCCGACGATCACCATCACGCCCAGCGCCAGCAGCAGGCCCGGAAAGGCCAGCAGCGTGTCGTTGAAGGCCATCAGCACGCGGTCGGTCCAGCCGCGCACGAAGCCGGCCACCACGCCGACCACCAGGCCGATGCCGGTGGCCAGGGTCACGGTGAGCAGCGCCACCAGGCAGCTGGTGGCCGCACCTTGCATGGCGCGGCTGGCCACGTCGCGGCCGAACTCGTCGGTGCCGAGCCAGTGCGCCAGGGAGGGCGGCTGCAGCTTGGCGCGCAGATCGATGCCCAGCGGGTTGTAGGGCGTCCACACGGCCGCGAGCACGGCCAGGACCAGCAGCACCGCAATGAGCACGCCGCCGACAAGGGTATGGGTCTTGAGCTTTTTCACTGCACCGAGACCCGGGGGTCGAAGAGGGGGTAGCACATGTCGACGACCAGGTTGATCACCACGTAGATGCAGGCCGTGAACAACAGGCAGCCCTGCAGCACCGGGTAGTCGCGCGCAAAGATCGAATCGATCATCAGGCGGCCCAGGCCGGGCAGGGTGAACACAGTCTCCAGCACCGCGATGCCGCTCAGCAGATGGCCCAGGATGAGGCCGATCATGGTGAGCGTGGGGTTGAAGGCATTGGGCAGCACGTGGCGGCGCAGCACCTGCGACTCGGGCACGCCCTTGGCGCGCGCATGCGTCACGTATTCCAGCCGCAGGATCTCGATGGTGCTGGCGCGCGACATGCGCGTGAGCACGCCGGTTTCGACCAGCAGCAGCGTGACGATCGGCAAGATGACGTACATCACGCCCTGCGAAAAGTTCTCCGACATGGGCACGTAGCCCACCACCGGCAACCAGCCCAGGTACTGGCCGAAGAACATCAGGAGCAGCAGGCCGAGCCAGAAGCTGGGCACCGACAGCATGAGCGTGGCCGCGCCGATGATGGCCAGGTCGGTCGGCTTGTCCTTGCGCCAGGCGGCGATGAGGCCGGCCGGCACGGCCACCAGCGAGGCCAGCGCCACTGCGACCAGCACGATGACCGCGCTCACGTGAAAGCGCTCCCAGATGAGCGGCAACACCGGCAGGCCGTTGGTGGTCGAGACCCCCAGGTCGCCGGTGAGCGCATGGCGCAGCCACACGAAGTACTGCACGGGCAGGGGTTGGTCCAGCCCCATCTGGTGGCGCATGAGGGTGAGCTGCGCGGGGTCGGCGCCTTCGCCCAGCATCAGCAGCACCGGGTCGCCCGGAATGAGCCGCATCAGGGCGAAGACCGCGATGGAGACGAGCAGCAGCGTCGGGACGGTCATGGCGATCCGGCGCAGGAGATAGGCGAGCATGAAGGCGGGGCCTCTGTTGCAGGGGTTCTTGGAGGCGTCAGCCGCCGGCGGCGGCCAGCCGCACGTTCCAGAAGCGCGGCTTGGCCGGTGCCCAGCCCTTGAAGCCGAGCACGCTCTTGCGCATGGCGGTGGCGTCGCTGGCGTTGAACAGCACGATCATCGGCACGTCCTGCAGCATCTGCGTGTGCATTTCGTCGAACAGCACCTGGCGGCGCGCCTTGTCGCGCGACACCATCGACTCGGTGAGGCGGCTCTGTGCATACGCGCTGTCCCAGGCCTTGCGCGGCTGGGTGGCCTTGTCGCCGGTCACCATCTCGTAGTTGAGCGAGGGGTCGATGCGCGCCGAGTAGATGAACGCCATGCTCTGGTACTGGCCCTTGGTGTAGCGGTCGAGCTGGGTGGCCCAGTCGAGCACTTCCAGCTCCACGTTGATGCCCGCCTCCGAGGCCATGGCCTGCACCAGCACGGCGGCCGAGTACAGCGCCTCGTAGCGCTTGTTGGCAATCATGCGGATCGGCTGGCCGCGGTAGCCGGCCTCGGCCAGCAGCTTCTTGGCGGCCGGCAGGTCGCGCTTGAAGCCGCCGCCCTGCACCGCGTCGTAGTAGGGGCTGGACGAGGGCACGACCGAGTTGTTGACGGGCGAGAGGCCCTCGGTCACGGTGCGTGCGATGTCGGGCGTGTCCAGCGACAGCGCCAGCGCACGCCGAATGCGCACGTCCTTCAGCACCGGGTCGTTGGTTTGCAGCAGCAAGGCCACCATGGTCATCACGGGCGTGGTGTCGACCAGCACGTCGGTGCGCTTGCGCATCTCCATGACATCTGACGGGCTGGGGCTCACGAAGGCGTCGATGCCGCCGCTGTACAGCGCGGCCTTGGCGGCGGCCGAGTCGGGAATGACGACGAAGCGCAGGTTTTCCACCTCGGCCTTCTTGCCGCCGGTGAGGCCGTCGCGTGGCTCGGCGCGCGAGGTGTAGCCGTCGAAGCGCGTGAGCTCTATGTACTGGCCGCGCTTCCAGTCCTTGAGCTTGTAGGGGCCGGTGCCCACGGGCTCCTTCCAGGCGCCGTCAGCGCCCACCGAGCTGCGGTGCATCACGGCCGCGCTGCCGCAGTCGGGGCGCGCCATCATGGTGAGAAACAGCGAGCTCGCGCGGTCGAGCCTGAACACCACGGTCTTGGGGTTGGGCGCTTCCACCGAGAGCACCTTGGTCATGCCCTTGCCGTCGAACTCGCTCAGGCAGCGCCAGCCGCTGGTGGGTTTCAGGTAGCGCTGCCAGGTCCACAGAACGTCGTCGGCGGTGAGGGTGGCGCCGTTCTGAAACTTCACGCCGTCGCGCAGGGTGAAGGTGTAGGTCAGACCGTCGGCGGAGTTGTCAACCTTGCTTGCCAGCATGGGCCTCACCGAGGTGTCTTCGCGCAGCGCGACCAGCCCTTCGCCCACGTGCAGCAGCACGTTGTCGGTGTTGTCGTCGCGGTTGCCGCCGGGGTCGGTGCCGCGGATGTCGGAGTTGATCTGCACGCGCAAGGTCTGCCCGGCGCCGGCCGCGGGTTGTGCGCACACCGGGGCCGCAGCGCTGAGGCCCAGGCCCAAGGCCAGGGCCACGGAGGTTGCGCGCAGTGCACATTGCGGGCGGAAGGCCGCTGGGGCGGATACACGAGGCACTGGGAACACGGATACGTTCATGACAACACTCCTGGCGTGGGCTGGGCCGGTCGGATCAAGGGAAGCGCAAAAAACTCAGAGCGAGTACTCGGTGAAGCGATGGGCCCTGAAGGGCGCCGGTGCAATGCGCATCTTTCGTGCCGCCGGGTCCATCACGATGGTGGCCACCGTGGCCGACGACGCACCGCCCGGGCCCGCGCTGGGGCTGCGGCACACCGCGCGCGGCGCGCCGAAGCGGTCTTGCAGCGCGTCGAGCACGTCCTGCTCGGTGAGGTGGCCGGCGCGCTGGTGTTGCAGGTGCAGGGCCTCGGTGACGCGGCGGTCGCGGTAGAGCGAGTCGGGCGTGGTCTCCAGGCTGCGATCGACCACGCGTGCCAGCGCCGCCGGCGTCTTGAAATGGTTGGCGTGCACCAGGATGCCGGCCTCGGGCTGCTGCCAGAACACCTGGTCGGGGCAGGTCTCCAGGCTCACGGCCTCGCCTTCGGCGTGCGTGAGGATCATGTTGTTGGAGATGGAGCGCGCCGTGCGGCACACCACGCCCAGCGCGTTGGCGTACAGCTCCGACTGCAGGATGCCGCGGCGAATCAACGCCAGCGGCACGCCTTGCTGCTTGCCGTCGCCGTCGGCCTTGATGAAGTTGCCTGTGACCGCAATGCCTGCGCTGTTGAGGCCCGCGCGCGCCAGCGTGCCCGCTTCCGCAAAGGTGAGCATCGACGGGCCCTTGGCCGGCTGAATGCGCAGCACCACGCCAAGCTCCAGGCTTTCCACGCGCCAGTCCCAGTTCTGCGCGTGAATGAGCTTGCCGTCGCGCGAGGCAGAGGGCATCACCACCACGCCGGTGCAGCCGTCGGGCGGCTCCGTGGCTTCGAGCTGCTGAAAGGCGTAGAGCATTTCGCTGCGCGCATTCAGCGCCACGATGTCTTCGGTCGGCACGCCCGCGCCTTCGGCCACGCCTTCAATTTCGCGCAGCATGCCCGCGTCGAAGGCCTCGATCATCGGCATGAAGCGACGGGCCAGCGCGCGCGTGCGGTCCCAGCTGAGGCCCACGCGCTCGAAGGCGCTGCGGTAGGTGCGCAGGCTCAGGTCGATGCGCTCGCCGGCGGCGCGGCCGTACTGCTGGCCGCACTGGCGGGCGTCGCCTTCAATGTCGTAGAGGGGGAACGATTCGATGTCCATGGGGTGTGCTTTCGGGTGAGGTTCAGGCGGCCACGTCGGTGGTTTGCGCGGTCTGTGCAATGGCGGCGCGCAGGCTGTCCACGATCTGGTCGATGTGCTTGCGCTCCAGCGTGAACGGCGGCGACAGCGCAATGGTGTCGCCCACCGAGCGCACCAGCACGCAGGCGTCCAGGCAGTGCTGCGCCACGGCCTGTGCGTGGGTGCCGGGGCCGCTGGCCCAGGCCTGCAGCTCGATGCCGGCGAGCAGGCCCACGTTGCGCACATCGATCACACCGGGCAGGCCGCGCAGCGCGTGCAGGCATTCCTCGAAGTAGGGCGACAGGGCGCCGGCCTGGGCGATGAGGCCGTCCTGCGTGTAGGCGTCCAGCGTGGCCATGGCGGCGGCGCAGGCCAGCGGGTGGCCCGAGTAGGTGTAGCCGTGCGAGAGCTCGACGGCGCTGACGCTGCCTTGCATGAACGCATCGTGCACCGCGCCGCGCATCAACACCGCCCCCATGGGCACCGCGCCGTTGGTCAGGCCCTTGGCGGTGGTGATGAGGTCGGGCGTCACGCCGTACAGGTCGGCCGCAAAGTGGGTGCCCAGGCGGCCGAAGCCGGTGATGACCTCGTCGAAGATCAGCAGCACGCCGTGCCGGTCGCAGATGTCGCGCAGGCGCTTCAGGTAGCCGCGCGGCGGCGGCAGCACGCCGGTGGAGCCGGCCACGGGCTCCACGATGACGGCGGCCACGGTGGAGGCGTCATGCAGCGTGAGCAGCGCCTCCAGCGCGTCGGCCTTGTCGATGCCATGCACGGGCTCGCCGCGCGAGAAGGCGTTGCGTGCCAGGTCGTGCGTGTGCGGCAGGTGGTCCACGCCGTTCAGCAGCGGCCCGAAGGTGCTGCGCTGGCGCCCGATGCCGCCCACCGAGATGCCGCCGAAGCCCACGCCGTGGTACGCACGCTCGCGCCCGATAAGGCGGTAGCGGCCGGCGTCGCCGCGTGCGCGGTGGTAGGCCAGCGCAATCTTCAGCGCGGTGTCGACCGACTCGGAGCCCGAGTTGGTGAAGAACACGTGGTCCATGCCAGCCGGCGCCATCTGCGTGAGCCGCTCGGCCAAGGCGAAGGCGGCGGGGTGGCCAATCTGGAAGTTGGAGGCGTAGTCGAGCACGTCGATCTGCGCCTTCATGGCCGCGCTGATGCGCGGGTTGCGGTGGCCGGCGTTCACGCACCACAGGCCGGCAATGGCGTCGAGCACGCGGCGCCCGTCGGCCAGGTCGTAGTACAGGCCTTCGCTGCCGACGATGAGGCGCGGGGCTTGCTTGAACTTGCGGTTGGGAGTGAAGGGCATCCAGAACGCCTCGAGCGCGGCGGGGGAGACCGAGGCCATGGACGAGACAGGCAAGGCGGGTGAGCTGGGCGAAGCAAGGTTGTCGGCAAGGGCCACGAGGTGTTCTCCGTTGGAAGCGACCCGGTGCTCGGGTCGTCGTGGGGCCGATCTTGAAATCTAAATTGTATTTTTGGCACGGTATGTACATGGTTTTTTGAGGCCAAAAATACAAAACCGGAGCGATGATCGGCGCCCCAACCCGCGATTGCGCAGAACCCTTGAATGGCCGCCCCCGTGGACAACACGATCCCGCCGCTCACCCAGCGCGTGAGCCGCTACATCCTCGACCAGGCGCTGGCCGGCGGCTACGAAAACGGCCGCCACATGACTGAGGCCGATCTGGCCGGGCGGCTCGGCATTTCGCGCACGCCGGTGCGTGCCGCGCTGCGCTTTCTGCACGAGCGCGCGTTGCTCGCGCATGTACCCAACCGCGGCTACACGCTGGTCGCCGACCGCGAGGCCCTGGGCCGCGCGCGCCGCGAGATGCCGGAAGACGAGGAGAAAACGCTCTACTACCGCCTGCTGCGCGACCGCCTGGCGGGCAAGCTGCCCACGCGCGTCAATGAACTGGAGCTGGCGCAGAGCTACGCCGTGCCGCGCCCCTTGCTGCGCACCGTGCTCACCACGCTGCTGCAGGACGGCGTGCTGCGCGGGCGCCACTACCAGCGCTGGGAGTTCACCGAGACGCTCGACTCGGTCGAGAGCGAGCGCGAGAGCTATCGCTTTCGCCTGACGGTCGAATGCGCAGGGCTGCGCGAGCCGGGCTTCAAGGTCGACACGGAGCGGCTGTTCGCCTGCAGGGAGCGCCAGCAAGGGCTGCTGGCGCATGCCTCGCGCTATTCGTGGATGGACTTCTTCGAGGCCAACGCGCAGTTCCACGAGTTGCTGGCCAGCGCCTCGGGCAACCGCTTCTTCCTGGACGCGGTGCGCCAGCAGAACCGGCTGCGCCGCATGTCGGACCTGTCGGACTACCCGCTGGTGAACATCGACCTGCTGCACAAGTCGTGTCACGAGCACCTGGAGATCCTTGACGCGGTGGAGGCCGACGACCTGGCCGCCGCCGCTGAACACATGCGGCTGCACCTGAGCCGTGCCAGCGACCTGCTCGAACGCCGCGTGCTGGGCGTGCTGGGCGACTGACCCCCCACCTTCACCTCATGACACACGACAACACAGCGCTGGCCGCCGGCTGGCGCGACGGATTTCCCACGGCCGGCACCCCCGCGCAACGCCCGCGAGAGCGCTCGATCTTTCAGTTTCCGCAGAGCCGCTGGGCCTTCTCGCACCTGCGCGAGCTGCAACCCACGCGCAACGTGGCGCGCGGCAACGGGCCGGTGTCGGTGCTGCCGCGCGCGGAGCGCCCGGAGCTCGATGCGCTGTGCTTTCCGCGCTTCGCCGATGGCGCGCAGACCGACTGGCTGGGCGCGCTGGAGGCCATCCACGCTGATGGCGCGGTGGTGTTGCACCGTGGGCGCATCGTGTACGAGCGCTACTTCGGCGAACTGGACGCGCAGGGCCAGCACATGGCCATGTCGGTCACCAAGTCGGTGGTCGGCACGCTGGGCGCCATGCTCGCGGCCGACGGCACGCTGGACGAACACGCGGCCGTCACGCACTACATCCCCGAGCTGGCCGACAGCACCTTCGGCCAGGCGAGCGTGCGGCAGGTGATGGACATGACGACCGCCATCGACTACTCGGAAGACTATGCAGACGCACAGGCCGGCGTGTGGAAGCACGCACGCGCGGGTGAACTGCTGCCGCGCCCGGCGGGGTATGCGGGCGCGGAGGGGTACCGGCAGTTCCTGCAGACCGTGCAGGCTTCCGAAGGGCAGGGCAAGCATGGCGACGCTTTCGCCTACCGCACCGTCAACACCGATGTGCTGGGCTGGCTCATCAGCCGCGTCACGGGGCAGCCGGTGGCGCAGGTGCTGAGCGAGCTGATCTGGTCGCGCATTGGCGCGGAGCAGGACGCTTCATTCGCGGTGGATGGGCAGGGCGCGGACTTTGCGGGCGGCGGCCTGTGCACCGGCCTGCGCGACCTGGCGCGCCTGGGCGAAACGATGCGGCTCGGCGGTTTCTTCAATGGCACACAGGTCGTGCCCGAGGCCGTGGTGGCCGATATTCGGCGCGGCGCCGACCCGGCCCGCTTCGCACGCGCGGGCTACACACGGCTGGCCGGCTGGAGCTACCGCAACATGTGGTGGGTGGCGCACGACGCGCACGGCAGCTTCACCGCGCAGGGCATCCACGGGCAGGTCTTGCACATCGACCCGGTGGCGCAGATGGTGGTGGCGCGCTTCGCCTCGCATCCGCTCGCCGCGAATGCGCATCTGCCCACGTCGCTGCCAGCTTTTCGCGCCATGGCCGCGCACCTCATGGACAAGGAAGAATGATCAGTCGGTGATCAGCGCCGCATCCACCACACGCACGCGATGGTCGATGTAGTACCCACCAAACTCGGTGTAGCGCAACACCAGCCGCGTGCACGACGTGCAGCGGTACACGTCGCAGCGGTTGTACGGAAAGTGCTTCACCGAGATGGGCGCGTCCGGCGAGTCGTAGCGCGTGCCGCCGGGGTGCCATTCTTCGAAAGTCGGCTCGTGCAGCTCGGGGTCGCGCAGCGTGCCCACGGGCAGCATCAGCGCTTGCGGCCAGCGCTCTTCGGTGATGCTTTCCCAGGCCGTGGCGGCTTGAAGGCGGCAAGGGCAAGCGGCTGCGGTCGGGGTGGATGCCTGCGCAAGCTGCCGCAGCGCGGCGGCATCGAGCAGGGGTGGAGGGAGCGTGTTCATCCCCCGAGTCTGCGTCAACGCCGCGGCGAAATGTTCAGCTGCTTGCAGAACTCGTAGAAGGCCTCGAGCTCCAGCGACTTGTCGAACACCGCATCGACACCGGCCGACAGCGCGCCTTCGCGCACTTCGGAGCTTGCGTAGTTCATCAGCACGACAGTGCGCTGCGCCGGTGACTTGTGCTCCTTGAGGTACTGAGCCACGGTGAGCCCGTTGCCTTCGGCCAGAAAGATGTCGATCACCGCCGCGTCCCAGCCTTCGGGGTTGTCCTTGAGCCAGTGGATGGCGTCGTCGGAAGTGGTTGCGTTGCCGATGACATCGCATTCGCAAAAGTGCTGCAACCCGTCAGTCAAGGTGTCGGCGATGAGGGGGTTGTCTTCAATCAGGTAGATGCGGGTCATCTTGCAGGCGTGCACGCGCAGAGGCGTTGGTGTCTCGTTGTGTCTCTTTGTGTGGGCTCGGTTTGGCCGGGCCGGTGAGGCAATTGTCTCCTTCGAGACGGGGTGGCGAGTCAGACAACACCGCCAACTGTCGTAGATCCCTGCGCCCACCCCGCCCTGAGGGCCGCATGGCGGCGGTTTGTCTGGAAAAATGCAAACCAATGACAACCGAAACGCATCCATCCTCGGAACAACAAAAGAAACTGCGTGTGCTCCTGGTCGAGGACGACGTCGACACCCTGGCCACCACGCTGAAGCTGCTCGAAGCCATGGGCCACTGGGCCACCGGCGTGAAGAGCGCGGAGGCGGCCATCGCGCGCTTCTTCGACGGTGCGTTCGACGTGGTGCTGGTCGACATCGGCCTGCCCGCGCTGTCGGGCCATGACTTTGCCGAGCGGCTGCTGAGCGACCACCGCGTGCCCGTGATCTTCGTGACAGGGCAGTCGGAGCCCGCCACGGCCATGAAGGGCACGGTGTGGCTGCGCAAGCCGTATACGGTGGAGCAGTTGATGGCCGCGCTGGAGCGGTCGCAGGCGGTGGTTGGCACGTGAGTTCGTGAGGCGGTGGGGCGGTGAGGCGTTGAGGGGCCGACAGGCCGGGGCGCACATCACTGGCGTACAAGACCGGGCCGCGGGGGCGGCCGTATCGTGCGGCGGTCTTCAACTTGCATGCCCACGATGCCGCTCTCTTTCACACCTGCTTTCACCCCCCCTTTCACTTCTTCAGGCCGAAGCGCGCTGGTCCAGGCGCCGCCCTGGCACTACGCGGGCTGGCTCGTCAACGTGGCCTTCGAGTTCGATGCCGAGCGCGGCGCGGCGCTGGTGCCCGCCGAACTGGGCGCGGCCACCGGCAAGGGCTGCGTCCACTTCGCCGACTGGCAGGCCTGCGGCGACGATGGCCATGAACTGCTCGACCCCGTCTATGCCCAGTACCGCGAGACCATCGTCGTGCTGGAGATCGCGCCCAAGCCAGGCGAGGGCGCGCGCTTCTGCTGCCCGCTCATCTATGTCGACCAGGACATCTCGATGCTGCGCGGCTGGCTCCAGGGCTGGCCCAAGAAGATCGGCAACACCTGGCTCACGCGCAGCATGCCGCTGATCCACCCGGCTGCGGCGCCGCTGTCGGCCGGCAGCCGGCTGGGCGCGAGCCTCAGCGTGAAGGAGCGGCGGCTGGTCGATGCCTCGGTAACGCTCACGGGCGAGAAGGCCGAGCGCCTGGGCTTCCTGGCCGCGCCCACCATTGGCGCTGTCGGCTGGCCCGACCTGACACAGCCGGGCAGCACGGCGACGCCGAGGTATCTGCGCGCGGACATCATCGACCGCGTGGAGTCGGGCTGGACCGGCGGCAGCGCGACGCTGCGGTTTCACGAGCACCCGGTCGAAGAGTTGGCGCTGCTGGGCGAGGTGCGCGCGGGCACGGCCAGCGCGGGGTGGATGGGCCTCACGGTGCGGGGCGCGCTCGCCGCGTGATCACTGCCCGATCGCTGCTTGAACGCGGCCCGATCGCCGCCTGATGCGCGTCATGCAGCTACCCTTGCGCCGATGAAACTACCCGCCACGTCGCACGTCATCAGCCTGCCCATGGACGACGGCGCGCAGGTCGAGGCCACGTTCGCTGGCGACCCCAAGGCCCACTTCGACCTGCACTGACACGCCGAGTGGAGCGTGGGCGCCATCCTGGAAGGCCGCTGCGAGTTCACCTGCGCGGGCGAGCGGCAGGTGGCCGAAGCCGGTGACCTGGTGTTGATGGCCCCCTACATGCTGCACACCGCGGGTGTGAGCGCGCAGGGCTTTCGCATGGTGATGCTGTATGCGCCGCATGCGTGGCTGGCCGCGCGACTGCGGTGGCCCGACGCGCAGCGGGGCGTGCTGCTGCGCGGGGTGTGGAAGGACGAGGCCACGGCCCATGCGCTGGCGGCGGCCGCGATGGCGCGTGATGCGAGCGAGGTCGGCCGGCTGCTGGCGCAGATCGTTCGCGCGCAGACCGGCGACGCGCTGGTCGATGTCGAGCGGCAGATGGGCGACGCGCGGGTGGAGGCGGTGTGCCACGCGCTGGCCACGGAAGATGCTTGCCGCATCGACCCCGCCACGCTGGCCCAGCGGCTGGGCGTGTCGCGCGAGCACTTTCATCGGCTGTTTCGTGCGGCGGTCGGCATGACACCCGTGCACTACGCGCGTCTGGCGCGCATCGCGCGGGCGAAGGTGCTGCTGCGCGAGGGGCAAGCGGCGGCCGAGGTGGCGGTGCAATGCGGGTTTGCCGACCAGGCGCATTTTTCGCGGTGGTTTCGGCGGTGTTTTGGGGTGACGCCGGGGAATTACATGGGCGTGCGGGAGCATGCGGAAAGGGCCGCGTGAAAAACTCGGGGCGAGGCCTCATTCAAGCTAGGCCGCGGCCGAACCGTCCCGCAGCGTCACCAGGAAAGCTGGGTTGCTCACCTTGCCAAGCAGTTCCAGTGCCGCGGCCTTTGCCTCTTCGGCTGCAGCGTCCCAGGTTTTGACCTGGTTGCGTTCCGCGTCCGTGAGGGACTTTTTACCCTCGCGCAAACACTTCGACCAAGAGGCGTAGAACTCGGGCACCCTTTGCGTTCCGCCCAACTTGTTTGACAGCACGATGATGTATCGCTTCTGCGCAGCGTCGACCTGCTTCGCGCTGCAGCCGTCGGCGTTGGTCACGAAGACCCGGTAGGTCAGCGGCTCGACCTCCTTCAATTCGTCATGCAGCGCATCGCGCGTGGTGGCTGCGTCATGGTCGCGCTGCAAATTCATCCAGAACTCGTCGCTCACGCCAAAAGCGCGCGACAGGCGAAGGCCTGTATCAGCAGTGATGCCGCGTTCGCCCGCAATGATGGCTGTGATGCGGGTCAGCGGAACATGGATAGCCTGCGCCAACTTGTAGGGTGTGATGCCCATTGGCTCCAGAAATTCCTCGGCAAGAATTTCGCCGGGGTGCGGGTACGGTACTTGGCGCGTCATGGAAACTCCTTCTTTCTTTTCAGCGCTGACACAAAAACCAGGGCATGCGGTCGGGCTCAGTGGTAGTCGACGACCTCGACCTCTGTAGGGCCTGCCTCAGTCCATCTGAAGCAAATGCGCCACGGGTCGTTGACGCGAATGCTGTGCCGGCCCTTGCGATCACCGGCCAGCGCCTCGAGGCGATTGTTCGGTGGGATGCGAAGGTCCACCAGAAGAACAGCGGCGTTCAGCATTGCCAGCTTGCGAATTGCCACGGTCTGAATGTTGACCCAGCGGGCGACACGGAGGCCCTCGAAGAGCTTGCAGGTGTCGTCGCATTTAAAGGCCTGGATCGTCATGATCTCTGATGGCAACGATGGACGTTGGTAACGTCAAACGTTACTAAATATCTCTATGGATTCGTCGCGGCCGAACGGAGGCTGGCCGTGGAGCGCTTAGCGAGCACCTGCAGCATGCGCGCAGGATTGGGCTGAGCGTGACAAGCCATGTGCGCTACGCTTCCGTCTGCGCGCTTGCGTTTCTTGATGGTGCCCAAGGCCATCTTTCCGTTGGTACACGCCATTGTTGTGGCAGCCCTATACCACCAAGACCACAAAACCGCGCTGAACGAAACCGAATGACTCCAAACGAAACCCCCACAGGCACCGGGCTGCAGCCCGATTCCCCTCGAACAGCAAGCGCCACCGAGGCCATGCGCCTGTCCGTAGCACCCATGATGGACTGGACGGGTTCTTTGGGAAAATCTTAACCAGATCAATAACTTAGGGGCATTCGTCCCTGAGTGTGTGGCAGAAATGTGGCAGCCAAAGGCTCTTCGCTGGGCTGGATGCAACTGGCGTGTCGGCGCCGACGCCAGAGTGACCCGGAGTGCCGGCGGGGCTTTGAGCCAAGCCGGTCGCGACCCAGACCGCAAGGACACTCGCCATTGGCACTGGACGAGTGGTTCAGACGATCGTCGGCATCCTGCGAAAAGCGGCTCCGTTCCGTCTCGACGCTCACACGCAGCGCCGATCTCCACCAACGCAACGCGTGCCCGTCGTTAGTCGTGCTGTGCCAAGTATTCCCGAAGGGGATGTCTCGCAATAGAGCGCGGGTACGCGGTCCAATGCATACTGCAGCCACTCGCCCGTGGTGATGGCTCCATCGCTGGGCCGCCGGTCAGCCTTGCACTCGGCCAAGCCCTCTTGCAGCAATGCATACGATAGCAGGCCTTGGCTCGTACCTGACTTTCCCAAGCCAGATCATTGGGGCGGGTGTAGAGGCATGTACGCGCCTTCCTTTGTCACAGGCCTGACGCGAAAGCCGCGACAACCAGGGTTACGACGGCCAGCGCGGTAGGTTTAACTCTTGCCGGCCACGGTTCGAATCGGTATGGGCCCAACCCGACGTCAGAAAATCCTCTTTAATCCGCAAATCGGCCCACCGGATGCACCGCTCAAGGACCGCATCCGCAACCTCCAAACGTGACTGATTCTTGGATGCGATCTGCAGCGTCGCCTTCAAGTTCGAACGCTCGAAGATTTCCGCTCGGCAGACGACCGTTTCTCCATCGGCGCTTTGGCTGATGTGGAACACAAATTCGAACCTGTCGCGGTGCTGTGGCGGAAGGGTCAGTCTCATTCCCATCGTTTGCTCCTCAAATAGTTGACCGAAGATCCAAATTCATCCCATGCCGCATGAATACAAATGTACTCTCGGCGCAAGAATTTTGGATATGCCGTTCGTCTTAGAGCGTATGACTCGCCCCCTCCCGGCCGGGCCCTACACCCGGGATGGACATGAGGCGCACGCACAGCGGATCCGCATTGGTCAACGCCTTGACCACGTTGTCCAGCTTCAGGTGGGTTTTGTAGAGCACGGTCCTCGCGTTAATCAGCGGCACGAGCAAGCAGGACAGCATATCGTCATCGGCGAAGGTCTGGCGCACCCGAGCGTCGAACGATCCGTTGCCCACGCGCGGCGGGGCCAGGCAGATACCGAACACGCGCAGGAGACCGCGCAGTTCGTTCTCTAGGTCGACGCACTTCGCCAGGATCGCCTTGCGCCTGGCCTGCAGCGCACGCTCGCGGTAGCTGTGCAGGCGCTTGATGTGCACGCGGCTGCCAACCGGTGCACAGGATCTGCGCGATGCCGAGCGCGTCGTTGCGGTCGGTCTTGTTGCGCATGGCGTCCAGTGTGTTCTTCTTGCGTCGGGCCTCAAGGCAGATGACCTCGAAGCCGACGGATTTCAGTTCCGGACTGAAGGCATGCAACCAGTCGACGATGACGTCGACGTGCGCGTCGACCTTGGCCTCCCGACAGACCTCGCCACTGTCGTCCACGACGCAAATCGATATGGATCTCAAGGGCACATCGATTCCGATGAAGTAGGTCATTCAAGCTCTCCTTCGCAGTGGATTTACGAGTCTGAGAAGAGAACGCCGCAGGTCAATCAACCCGCCCGATCACCGATGCTTCTGGCCGCGTTCTGCCGTACGCTCACTGACTTCAGCGGGCCCAAAGCAGCCGGACAGTCGCGCACAAGGCGGTCGCGCATCTTTGGGTTGTGGCTACATCGGGCCTTTTGTCGGCTTCTGTTCACAAAAAGAAACCCCGCGTCGTATGGCCGAAATGTGCCACAACGCATAGGTTGGGCCCGATGCTCGACTATGTGCGCAAACGCACAGACGGCGACGATGGTCTCGGAACACTATGAAACAAAGCTGAAACAACCAGGGTCAGCACTGAGACGCTGATTTTCGGTTTACGCCGTTTTTATGAGCGCCGTGTTCGTCCCTCGATTCTCATTTCGAGCGGCATCTCACCTTTTCCGGCACACCGTCCCTAGTCGCTGTGTATAACTGAAAGCGCGGCATAGATGTTATGTGGAATATCCGGACTGCCAGCGGACGCCTCTTTTCCGCGACCATCGAAGGAACACGCCCAACCCTTCAAGACACGATGGTGGCGACAAGCGTTTATCTCGCGCACCTAGAGGAATCATTTCCGGGCGCCGCTCAGCTCATCGCTTGCTACTCCGCCTGGGAGGGAGAAGAGAACCCTAGTCGAGACGGCTACTCGTATAACGACTCCGACCGTGCACTCCAATGGCAGCACGCTAACACCGCAGCACAAAGCGCTGCACGCCGCTGGCTTAGCGATCCCGAGCAGCAGACTTTTCGGTTCAGGCTCAACCAGGCCGCGTCGACAGCTGCTCAGCCGCGCCCAGCTAAGTATGACCTCCGCGCCGAAGCAAGACACCTCACAGGCCTGACGCATCCGGCAAGTGCCGCCCTTAGCTCATCTCGCGACGATGGAGCGCTCGCCCGAGCGCCGGCGCCGGAAAGCTAACCCCCGACGCTTGCTCAGCAGCCTTCCGGTAATGCTCATCGACATCAATTCCCTTGTTGTATGAGGATCGGAGTGGAAGGTCGGATCCTGGCCGACTGTAGCCTGTCGTCGCATGAGCGCCAAGATCCCAATCGAGAGCGGCCCGCACCCTTGCGGGCCGTTTTTTTACAACGGTCGAAGCTGCGCGAGTTCTTTGCGCGCCGCTTGCTGGCAACGGTCAAGGTAGTCTGCAAGGTCTTGGATTCCCACTCCCTTGAGCGACTTTTGACTGCTTGGGTCCGTGCGTACCAAGGGCAGCATAATTTCTCCGGTGGTGCATTTCGCCGCCAGTTTCTTAACGTCCAAATGGTTGAAGAAATCGCGTTGAACCCACTCCAACGGAATGACCGCACGCGCGTCGTATTGAGCCATGAGCAGGAAGAGTGTCTTCATGCGGGTTTCCCCGCGTTGTCTTCATGGCCGCCTAGCGCCTGCTCGATCCCCGTGCAGCTACCGCCAGAGCCGGCGAACAGCACGATGACGAGCTTCGCCGCGAGGTTCAGGACGAATTGAGGGCTCAGCATGCGCCGTCCTCCAGCGTGAGGCTCATGCGGTCACGGTCGAGGCCGAGTTCGCGGGCGATGAACAGGGACAGCACCTCAACCTGCAGGTGCTTCGCGTCATGGGCATTGGTGATGACCGCATCGGGGTTGAACCGGCTACCGTCCGTGACGCTGACATGCGCGCCCTCTGCGGCACCGTTGCGCCCGGGCCGGGTGATTTGCCAGAGCACGGCACCGGCCATGCGCAGCGCGTGGGCCTCGTTGTCGAAGCGAACGTCAGTGACGACGAAGCGCGTTTCGCCCTCGCGGCGGTAGTAGGCGAGGCGGGCGATGAGTTGCTGGGTCCAGTAGCTGGGCGACTGGCCGCGGCGGTACTCTGTGCCCCACCACTGCATGATTTGCCGCGGGCTGCGCGGCTCGTCGAACCATTCGTCGCTGAGCGGCGTGCGATGGTTGGGCGATGCAGCCCAGAGCGACAAAACCACGGCGGCGAGGAAGTCGCGCGGCGCGAGCCGCATGCGCAGTGCGACCGTCGCAACGTTCTTCAGGTGCGGGGCGTTGAGGTCGTCGAGCGAAACGTTGAAGGCGTTGGAGACCTCGCCGCGCAGCGCGTCGGCGAAGGCCAGTTTGCGGAAGCGGCCGTGTGCGACCAGCAGATCGGCCGTGGTGTCCTTGCCGGCGCCGGCGTGGCCGGTCAGCGCGATGAGATGGTGCAGCGCGGGGCGCTTCACCGGGGGCGTGGTGGGGGTCATAGGTCCGAGGCGTTGGGAGTGGCTAGGCCGCTTGTGCGACCGCTGGGGCGCGTGCGGGCAGCAGCTCGCACGTTCGGATGGCGGCATGGATTTCGGGTGCGTGCGCACCTGGCATCGAGCGCGGGTTCGTCAGTTCAAGGCGCAGCGCGTCACCGGCCTTGAGTGCGGGGTGCTTGTCGCGCCACGCTGCAGCGTCCACCCCGATCCAGCGCACGACATAGATTTCCTTGGCGCGCGGGCCTTGGTTGTCGACGACGCGCAGCTTCAGCACGAAGTCGCCCGCGTCGGACTTGTGGTGACTCACTGCGGGGCGGCCGGGCCGGTCGCTGCCGACGAAGAAAACGCCATGGGTGATGGTGGTCATGGTGTGCTCCAGCCGTAGACGCACATCGCGGCAAGCACGATGGGCAGGACGATGAAGGCCGCCACTGCGGCGACGGTTGCGAGGACGCGCGGGGAGGGCGTAACGGCCGATGTCCTCATGAGGCCAACGCCGGTTTCTTGGAACGAGGTCGAGCGCATGGCCGGCCTTTCAGAACGGGCAGTGCACGGATGCACGTCCCGGGGTGGTCAGGATGATTTCGAGCGCGATGTCGAGCACCTCCTCGTCGGAGGCGCCATATCGGCTCGCGAGCAGCGCCGCGCTCATCGGGTTGTGCACGCACAGGGGCGAGCCCGGGCGATGCTCGTAGTGGTAGCCACCGCACCGGCAAAGCCGATGGCCGGACGCACGCAGGTGCTGTGTGAACAGCCCGTAGCTGCGGCGGCGCGTACGGCATTCAGGGCAGCGGAATAGCAAAGCATCACTCTCCGCTCTGCGCCGCGTTGAACGCCGCTTCAATGCTGGTGATTGCGTCGCGCAGGAGCTTCGTGACGGGCGTGCCGCAGCCCGCGCGTTCGTAGTTGGCGACCGCGAGCCGCAACTGCGAGCAGGCCCTCGCAAGCGCCAGGGTCGCGCAGGTCTCGGCAAGGTTGTGCGACGCGAGCAGGGCGCTCTTGGTAAGCGCGGAATGGCTCTCGGTGAGGCCGGCCGTGGTGCTGGGCCGCGCGGCGTTCATTGCAGCGCCCCTGTGCGCACGGGCACCACGTCGCCGGCCATCGTCAGGCCAAGGCCCAGCGTTTCGCCGTCACCGTCGAGCGTGCCTTCGAAGCGCATGCAGGCGTCGCGCCACATGTTCCCGTTCTCGTCAGCGTCGATGACCTCGCGCTGCAGCGCGGCGACCTGTGCCTCAAGCGCCTCAACGCGCTCGGCCTGCTCGACGGCATGCCTGCGAAGGTGCCCCAACTCAAGCCGCTCAAGGCGGCGCTGAATGCGCGCCGTGGCCCGTGTGTGCCGCGCGCTCATGCTTTTTCCCCAGCCGAGAGATTGAGTGCGTCGATTTCACGGTTGAGCTTGCGGGCTTGCTCGGCGAAGTCAGCGGCCATCGGGTGCGATGGCGCGCCTTCTGTGTAAGCCTCGACGGTCGCGTCCGTGATGCCGGGCAGGCTGATGCTTCCGAGCTTCAGCGCCTTGTTGGCGAGCGGAACGCCCATGGCCTGCCAGTTGGCAACGCCTGCGGCGCTGCAGCGGTAGAACGCTTGGCGGCGACGGCCTGTCGTGCGAATCCAGATGTCCACGCGCGCCGAGCTGTTGGCCGCGTGGCGTGATGCGGCGCGGCTGTCGGAGGCGTGATTGATTTGAGCGCGTGCCACGGCATCAGCCTTCGATGCGGGTGGCTTCGATCACCGGGCAACCGGTGACCTTCTGCGCGAGGTCGAGGGCCTGTTCGGCATTGGCGGCCCAGAACTGCACGGACGGTGCGGCGCCAGTGTCCGAGGGGTTCAGGTGGCCGAGGGCGTCGCGCGGCGTATAGCTGCAGCGGTATCGACGGTGGCCGTCAGCCGTGGCGGCTGGTGCGGAAGCGGCGAGGTGTGCCGCTCGCGAGGGGCGTTTGCGTACGTTGAGGTCCATGTCCATCTCCGAGTCGGGATGGCCGAGTATCAGCGCCGCTGATTATCTAGTCAACAGCGGAACTGATGAGTGCGCCTTTTTTTTGTAACAGCGCCGCTCATAGGTGCGAGCGGTTTCCGTTTGCTGCGTACAGCTGGGTTCGCTCAATAGACGGGGGAGCAGCACGGCGCTCCGCGCGAACCTCACTGATGGGCTCAAACAGCGCTGGGTGCTGTGCGTGGCTCCAGCATTGCAAGCGTCACCGGCAGGGAAGCGCAAGGGTTTTCGCTGCTTCCCCATCACCCTAAAAACGTCAAAAATAGTTACAAATGAAGGAAAACGTATGAAAAATCAATTTGACTGGTACTTCACTCCTGCGAAGCAGGAGTTGGACGAAATTTGGAAAAGCGGAATATTGACCGTCGATACCAATGTCCTTCTTGATCTTTATAGGTATCACAAAAGCACTCGTGACAGCCTCTTAAGTAGTCTTCAGAAGTTCGAAGGAAAAAAGTGGATTTCAAGGCAAGCCGCGCATGAATTCATTAGAAACCGCACAAAAGTAATAGTGTCATCCGGGAAAACGTTTAAACAAGCGCACGACGAAACTGCAAAATTGTCGAGCAGCTTGGCAACGACGATTAGCCAGCTTAAGGGAAATAGAATAATTCCCAATGAGCTTGTCGAGGAACTCAGATCTGTAATAGATGACGCAATCAAAAAGGCGCAAGAGTCGATCGAAAAATCAAAATCAGATTACCCGGATTTTTTCCAAGAAGACTCCATCCTTGATCAGCTGTCAGAAATATTTGGCGGCTCTGTCGGAGAAAATTTCAAGGACTCCGACATTGAAAAGGTAAAGTCCGAAGCAGAAAAAAGAAAAAATGAGCTTGTCCCTCCTGGCTATCTCGACAATGAGAAAGATGGAGATCGCCCGTACGGAGATTATTTTCTTTGGCGTCAAATTCTTGAGTTCGCAAAACAGGAGCAACGGCCCATCATTTTGGTGACGTCTGAACGTAAAGAAGACTGGTGGGAAATAATTTCAGGCAGGACGACTGGCCCCCGGCCTGAGCTACTTAAAGAAGCCAAGGAATATTCTGGCCAGAGAATATTAATTTATCAAACAGATAGATTTCTTCAAATTGCCTTAGAGCGGCTCAAACAACCTATCAATGATGTTGCTATCGAAGAAATTCGTGCTATCAGCACGTTGCGTGCCGCCCCAGATATTGCTGTAAAATTAATAGAGCAAACCACGACTGAAAACAATGAATACCGTAATACAGGATTATTAACGCTTGAACTCCGCCGATCAATCAAGAGCTTTACCGTTAGTGGCCATTTCGGGCCAGTCATGGCGGGAATTCCAACCATAAAGGCGAAATGCATTCGAACGCCGCCTGAATGCTCGCACCTGCGCATAGGGGCTGGAACCGGCACGAATCACGATTTCAATATTCATGCGGGCGTGCAAGATGGATTTGCACCGCTAGGGATTTACGAATTCACATACGACGCGTATTGCGAAAATCCGGAACTTCGCAACGATAGCGAACCAGAGCCCGATGTAGTTGGGGCCTTGACATTGGCTTGGCCTGATGTTGCACGGGATTCCCTGAACTAAGCACGTGCTCGTCGCATTTATTTTTTCTCAGTTTGTATCTTGACGCTTCCGAATAGCGTATTCAGTGAATTTTTGCCTGATGCGATCAAAACGACTCCACTGGGTTCAGGGCGTCGTATGGCTCCAATTTCTGGATCGCACGTAATCTTTCAATCGTGTCCCTAACACGAGAGGACTGAACATCCTCTTTTGATAGCGCTTGCGAAAGACTGATCATGGCCGATCGCGGCTCTCAGGTGCATTTTTCCTCAACGAAATCCGTTCTCACGTATTTCCAATGGCGAGCCAACGCACAAACAAGATTTTTTGCAGGTAGGTGGGCGAGCTTTGCTACGCAGGTATAGGTTCGCTTTCTGCTATAACTCACTGGCGGACCACAATACGCGTCCAATCATCTCGAAATCTTGAGATTCGGGTCCGATCACGATTTCTGGGTACAGCTCCCGGTCTTGATTTGCTGGTGTTGCTTTGATGGTCCCGTCCTTCTGGGGGTAGAGCGGTTTGACGATGAGTTCGCCGTCGAGGCGAAAAGCGTAGAACTTGCCTGGAAGAATCTGCGTGGCCGCTCGGTTCACCAAAAGTACAGCACCGTCTTTGATGTCAGGATCGTTGCTTCGACCTTCGGAGTCAACGATCACTGCATTCTTGGAGCTGACGCCCAGCTTCCGCAGGTAGTCCGCGCGAAATGCGAGTCTCGCCTTGCCACGTTCGTCAAACACAAGTTTGCCGTGGCCGTTCGAGAAGGTCACATCTACACGGGCCACGTAGACAAAGTCAGCCTCGTCGCTCGGAACCATCGTAGAAATCTCGGCGGCCGTCTTCGCAAGGCGAGGGCTGAAGTCCGCAAGGTCGCAGCCCAACCCTTTCGCGAAACCTGTGGCTGCCTTCAGACTAAGTGCCGATAGGCCGTTGAGAAAATTGCCCACCGCGCTTTGGCTGCCGATGTCGTTCACTTCCCCGAATACCGCTTGGCTCGGATGCCTTGTTTTGTCCCATATCGCTTTCAAGCGTCGGGCCTCCGCCCGGTGCTCGTCCGTTACGGTAGCTTTTCGAGGTGCTGCAGATTTCATGGCGGCCGAATGATGCGCCGCGTCACTCTCAAAGGAAATCAGTTCCGCTGATGTTTGTGCCTTGACTATTTGATCAGCGGCGCTGATACTCCGCGGCATGAACAATCTCAGGGCCATTCGGAACTCGCTCGGAATAACGCAAAAAGAGCTTGCCAGCGATGTTGGCTGTACGCAGGGCAACGTCGCCAACTACGAGCGCGGCCAGACACTCCCCCCAGAGATGGCGGCCAGAGTGATTGCTTTTTCCGCGTCTCGTGGCTTGCGTATTGGCTATGACCACGTTTACGGGAACGCGTCGCTCCCTGCGTTGTGTGTAGCGCGGGCGGAACCGCCAGCGGCCGCAGGGAGTGCTTGAAGTGCGGATGTCCATGGCTGAGCGGGCGCAAGACTCGCGGGCTTCGCCACTTGACGCGAAAGCTGCGCATGAAGGATAGCGCTGGGGTATTCGAGGACATCAGCGCTCTCGACCGCATCCACGAGGATGTCGGCGTCGGCAAGGTATCCCGCATCTTGCACGGCGCGCTTGGATTCAAGCTCATCAGGCGCGATCCGCCAGCCGATCCTGCCGACGCGTGCATGTCCCTGGAGCCGCGACCATCGGCGGGTGGCCCTGGCACATCGGTCGTGCTCGACGAACCCTCGGCCACTTGCGAGGTCACAGCAGCGACGCTGATGGCGTTGCTTGATCAATGTCGACCGAAAAGCTCAGAACGCGAGAGCAAAGCTGGTCCATCGCGGCGCGCTCCTCTACCGATTGCAGCCCGTGTGCGGTGGCGCTCTTGTTCGTTATCTCGATCCACGCAGCGACGGACTCGCGATTCAGTTCCGGCTCGACCTCCAGCAACAGCACGAGCTGCTGCAGGAATTGCTCGATGGCATCAACGCGCTCCGCAAGCGTGGGAGCGGTCGCCGCTTCTGCGGTGTGAGAGGTGCTTTTCACTGGGTTTTGCATGAGAACGAATATCTCAATCGACGAGGCGCACGGCTATGGCGCCGACGAGCCTGTGCCCAACAACCTACGCGGCCATGACGCTGCCGTCGCGGCCTATGACACCGCCCACCGCTATGAGGGCGGCATTGCTGCCTTGGCAAAGCGCATGGGGCACAACGCCAACACGCTGACGCACAAAGTCAACCCGAAGAACCTCACGCACTTCCTGACGCTTCGCGATGCCATCGAGATGCAGTGGCAGAGCCGCGATTTCGCCATCCTGCATGCGATGGCCGGCGAGCTTGGACACACCTGCAGCCTTGCCACGCCAGTGCACTCCGAGGGCGATCCGCTGGACACGTTCGTCCGCCTGCAGATGGCCTATGCCGACTTCGTGCAGGCGATGGGCGAGGCGCTGCTGCGACGGGAGGGCGGGGTTTCTCCCAACCAGATGCGCAAGGCCGAGCACATGGCGGCTGAGGCAACGGCCCATGTGGGCCACGCCCTGGGCGTGCTGCGCGGCCTGATGCGGGAGGCGCCGAAGTCATGAGCGTCAAGGTGATGACGATGGTTTTTGACCGCTATGCCGCCGGCGGTGGGGAGCGCCTTCTCGCGCTCGCGCTGGCCGATTTCGCGCGCGACGATGGTTCGAATATCGGGCCTTCGCTTGCCGAGCTGGGCCGCAAGACAGGGCAGAGCCGCAGCACCGTGCTGCGACAGCTTGCAAGCATGCGCAGGGCAGGGTGGCTGCAGCGCGTGCCCAACAGGGCGGGAAGCGGTCAAACGACCCTCTATCGCATCTGCCCGGCGTGGATCGCAGAGGAGCGTGTCCCGGCATGAGCATTCGGCTGATGACGATGGTGTTCGACCGCTATCCCGAAGGGGGCAGCGAGATGCTGCTAGGGAAGGTCTGAACAGGTCATCAATCGGCGCGCGATGAAGGTCAATGGCGTGCACGGAAATGGATCGCCCCGCCAGAGGCCCCGAATCGGCGAGGTCTGCCCCTGATCCAGCCCACTCACGCTGTTTGCAGACGCACCTGTCCCATCATCGCCATCAATTTCTTGCGCGCCATCCACAGGTTGGACAGCGCAAACAGCGTGATCACATGCGCCGTGTTCTTGGCCAGCCCCTTGAACCTCACCTTCGCGAGACCGAACTGGCGCTTGATCACGCGGAACGGATGCTCCACCTTTGCTCGCACGCTGGCCTTCTCATATTCGTTCTTGCGTGCTCTGGCC
>NNBV01000549.1_pt1 | contig 130632 bp, 123 predicted proteins | sample 1173771 | NCBI WGS metagenome assembly NNBV01 (sample SAMN07173938, study PRJNA388173) | plant metagenome | isolation source: symbiotic tissue sample KVS11 | place: Norway: Troms, Kvaloya island | reverse complement strand
TCTCGGGGTCTCGCTCGCCCGTGCTGTTCTTCGTGGAACTCGGGGCGGCAATGATGGTTGCGTCCACGATGGAGCCGCGCTTCAGCAGCAGCCCCTTGCTGGCCAGGTGCGCGTTGACCTGTTTGAAGATGTCTTCGGCCAGGTCGTTGGCCTCCAGCAGGTGGCGGAAGTTCAGGATGGTCGTCTCGTCGGGGATTGTCTCCAGACCGAGTCCGGCGAACGTGCGCAGCGAGGCGATCTCGTACAGGGCTTCTTCCATCGCCGGGTCGCTCAGGGCGAACCAGTTCTGCATCAGGTGCACGCGCAGCATGGCTTGCAGCGGGTAGGGACGACGGCCTCGGCCTGCCACCGGATAGTGGGGCTCGATGACTTTGAGCAGCGCCTTCCACGGCACCACCAGTTCCATTTCGGCAAGGAAGATTTCGCGCCTGGTCTTCTTCCTCTTGCCCGCTTGCTCCGCATCCGCAAAACTGATCTGGCTCATCGCTCGTGCTCCTTCGCAGGGTTCAGTCCCTCACGCAAGAAACGTGCTCTTGATCAGACCTTCCCTAGCTCTCGCGATGGCCGACCATGCGCGCGACGACGGAACACGCATATGGCCGTCGCTCGACGAGCTGGCGCGCAAGACGCGGCAGAGCCGCCGCACGGTTCAACGGCAGATTGCCAAGATGGTGGCTTCGGGCTGGCTTGAGCAGGTGCGCACGGCCACCGGCCGACCTGGCGCCACGAACGAGTACCGCGTAAGCGCCGCATGGGTCGCTGGCGAAGAGCTTCCGAAGACGGGTGTCAATGTGTCACCCGTCGAGTATTCGGCTGATTTTCAGACGAGGGACAGATTGACACCCCTTCCAACATCCGAAGTTATCCACACGGGTGACAGATTGACACCCGTCAAAGCGGGGGAGAGGGGTGTCACCCGTGACGAGAGGGGTGACACCGGTGACGCGAGGGGTGACACAGCTATGACACCCGAATCTTCAGGAACCATCAAGAACCATACCCCCCTACCCCCCAACGGGGGGGCGACCGGGTTCGATGAACTTTTCTCGATCTACCCGAACCACGACAACCGGATGAAGGCAGAGCGCCGATACGCACGGCTTGCGCCGACCGCCGCGCAGCAGCAAACCATGCGCACGGCCATCGAGGCCCAAAGGCTTAGCAAGAGGTGGACGAAGGACGGCGGGGAGTTCGTGCCCGAGTTCGCGACCTGGCTTCGCAATGAACGGTGGCGAGACGAGGTTCGTGCACCTGGCGCGATTGCCGGCGCATGGCACGACACGCGCAGCGGCATCGATGCGATGGCGCGCGCGATGGGCATCGGCGTGTGGGATGAAGCGGCCTTCTCGATGGGCTTCGGCGAGAGCTACCTCGTGTTCACCGCACGGGTGATGCGTGCCGCAGCGCAGGCAGGGGAGGCGGTATGCGCGTGACCATGAGGCTCAACGGCAGTGGTCTCGCGAGCGTGCAGGCGCAGCTCGCCAAGCTGTCGGGCCAGCAGGCCAAGCAAGCCTATGCCGATGGCTTGAGCGATGGTGGCTTTCGCGCGCGGCGAGAGTGGCAGCGCGAGATGCGTGAGCAGTTCGACCGACCCACGTCCTACATCCTCAAGAGCGTGTACGTGCGCAAGGCCACGCCCGAGCGGCTGAGCGTGGAGATTGAGCCGACCTACTTCGGTGGCAAGGGCGTGGACCCGCAGAAGATTCTTCAGGCGCAGGAGTTCGGCGGGAGCCGGCGAGACAAGCGCAGCGAGGCTGCATTGCGCCGCATCGGGATCTTGCCCTCCGGCTACCAGACGGCCATCCCTGGCACGCCCTACCCGGGCAGTGATGACGGCCGCGGCAACGTGCGCGGTAGCTTCCTTCTGCGCCTGCTGTCTTACTTCCAAGCCATGGGAGAGCAGGGCTACAGAGCCAACATGACGGACAAGCGCAAGGCGCGTCTAAACAAGGGCACCAAGGCCCGCGAGGGCGTGCGCTTCTTCATCGCGTACGGGCGCCTTCGCAGCGGACCGACCCAGCACCTCGCACCCGGCATCTGGGCTGCGACAGGCACACAGGGAGGCGTCGTGCGGCCCGTGCTCATGTTCGTGCGCGATGGCCACTACGAGTCGCGCATAAGCCGCGAGCGGGTGGCAGAGCGCGCAGACCTGCAGTCATACATCGAGCGACGCATTCGCTATCGCATCCGCAAGGCGGTGGGCGAATGACGACGACCAAAGCACGCATGCACCGGGTCGGGGTGTCGCCCCGCCTGCGCAAGAAAACAACATTGGCCCGCCGAGGGCACGGGTCCCTTTTGGAGAGGTGCAGAGCGGGTAATTCGAACCGCGTCCTCGGGCTGTTCACGGACCTTCCTAAGGGGGTTAAGTGAAGACGATTGAGGCATTGGGAGTGGCCGTCACGCAGGCGGAGTTCGCTGCGCTGATTCGGGTGAGCGAGGCGAAGGTGAGTCAGCTGGTGGGTGAGGGCGTTATCGAGCGCGGCCAGACCGCGCACGCATGGCTGGTGGCCTACGTCGAGCGCCTGCGCGAGGTAGCTGCTGGTCGTGCATCCGACGAGGCCGGCGGTCTCGACCTCGTGCAGGAGCGCGCCAGGCTCGCGCGCAGTCAGCGCGAAGCACAGGACATCAAGAACGCGGTGGCGCGCGGCGAGTTCGCGCCCATTGGTCTTCTGGCGGATGTTCTCGGCATGGCGTCGAGCGCCGTCGTGGACCGATTCGAGCAGCTCGAAGGTGCGCTGCGCAAGGCATGCCCCGACCTGCCCGACGAGGCGAAGGCCACCGTGCAGCAGGTCATTGCCAACGCACGCAACGAATGGATTCGCGCCACCGAAAAGCTGGTGGTTGCGGAACTGGACCGCCTGGCTTCCGACGATGACGCAAGCGCAGAAGAAGCAACGAGCGACGAGGACGGCGCGTGATGGCCGATTGCGTTTCGCGTGAAACATTCAAACAGGAGGGCCGATAGTGGCTGAACGCGTTTCGCGTGAAACATTGCGCGCGGTGATCCATGCGGTGGGCCTCGGCCTGGGCAGCCTGCGCGCCGAGGTGTTCCAGACGCTCAGCGAGTGGGCCGCCGATCACTTCAAGCTCGCCGGCGAAAGCTCACACCAGAAGGGCGGTTGGATCGCATGGTCCTTTCAGGTGGGCATCCTCGACTTTATGAGCGATGACCGCATCGAAGAACTCGATGTGAAGAAGTCGAAGCGTGTCGGCTACACGAAGATGATTACCGCCTTCGTGGCCTACAACATAGCGCACCGCCGGCGCAAGCAGGCGCTGTGGCAGCCGACCGACGACGACCGCGACAGCTACGTCAAAAGCGAGATCGACCCCATCCTCGATGCACGCGACGGCGTGCCCGCTGTGCAGGCAGCTCGCCGCAAGGGCGGTGGGGGTGACGACACCATCAAGATGAAGAAGTTTCGCGACAGCGTTCTGCACCTGTTGGGCGGGAAGGCGAAGCGTGCCTATCGGCGCATCACGGTGGCGATATCGATCCTCGACGAGTGGTCCGCCTTCGACCAGACCATTGAGAAGTCCGGCGACCCCGGCGGCCTGGCGAAAGGGCGCCTCGAAGGCGCTCCCTATCCGAAGTTCGTAGGCGGCTCTACGCCTGGCGTGAAGGGGTTGTGCCACGTCGAGCGCGCTGCGCTCAACGCCGAGGGATTCGTCCGCTTCTACATCGACTGCAAACACTGCGGCATCGAGCACCCGCTGAAGTGGGGCGGCAAAGAGATGCTGCACGGCTTCAAGTGGGAGCGCGGCAATCCGGCGACCGTGCGCCATATCTGCCCCCATTGCCGCAAGTCCATCCGGCAAAGTGACTTCCTGCAGGGTGGTCTCCCCATGCAGGGCACATGGGTGTGCGAGAAGACCGGCAAGAGGTTCGGCCCGGATCGCGTGTGGCGTGACGGTGCAGGCATGCCCTCGCGCCCACCGAAGACGCTGGGCCTGCACGTATGGGCCGCCTACAGCCCCCAGCGCACCTGGGAAAGCATCGTCAAGGAATTCGAGGAAGCACTCGACGCAGTTGCCCGGGGCGACGCCGGCCCGATGCAGCTCTTCGTCAATGAGACGCTCGGCGAGACCTGGGAGGTTGTTGGCGAACGCACCGACGAGCACGCGCTGCAGTCGCGTGCGGAGGCCTACGCTTTGAAGACGGTCCCGGCGGGCGGCTTGATCTTGACGGCCGGCGTCGACGTACAGCGCGACCGGTGGGAAATCGATGTGTGGGCGTGGGGCCGCGGCTTGGAGTCCTGGCACGTCGAGCACCATGTCATCCACGGCAACCCGGCGTCAGAGGATGATTGGTCCCCGGTCGCCGCGTACCTGTCGAGCCGCTACGTGCAGGCTTGGCACGGCGGCTCGATGGGCCTGAGCGCCATCTCCATCGACTCCAGCGACCAGACACAGGCGGTCTACAACTGGGTGCGCAAGCTCCAGCACCAGCTTCCGAAGCTGCGCGCCGTCAAGGGGCGGGGCGAAGAGAACGTGCCCGTCCTCGGCGCCAGCAGCCCGCAGGAGGTGCGTTGGAACGGAAAAAAGATTCCGAACGGCATCAAGCTCTGGAATGTGGGCGTGGACTCGGCCAAAGACTTGCTGCTCGGGCAGCTCGCCATCGAGAAGCCCGGGCCCGGCTTCGTGCACTTCAGCAGCGAGTTGCCGCAGGAATGGTTCGAACAGCTCACGGCCGAGCAGCGCATTCTCGTGAAGGTCAATGGCAAAGAGGTCTACCGCTGGGTCAAGCGCCGGCCCCGCAACGAGGTGCTCGACAACCGCAACTATGCGTTGCACGCGGCCTTCGGGCTTGGCCTTCACAACTACACCGACAAGCGCTGGAGCGACCTGGAGGCATCGGTGCAGCCGCCGCTCGACCTCTTCGCGCAGCCCGTTCCTGCGGCTCCCGTTGCACCTTCGCCCGTCGCGCCCGTGCGCGCGCCGGCTGTCCCTGTACCCCGCCCGGCCCCGCGTGCAATCGCAGCGCCGCGCTCTTTCGCATCTGATGAATGGAGTGACCGCCTTTGACCGAACCTACCTTGCTCACCCTTGGGCAATCCGAAGACGCTGCGGTGCAGCTCGAACACGAAATAACCATCGTCGTTCGCGAAGAGACCGGCATGCATGAGGGTCTGGCCGGTGTGATCGCGGCGGCGATAGTGCGCGGCATGCGCCGGCGTCTTGGCGGGCAGGACCTCTACATTCCTGCGCCGGACCGGTCTGTGCGTGATGCGTCCATTCGCCGCGACTTCACCGGCACGAACGTCGATGAGCTGATGCGCCGCCACGGTCTCAGCCGCACCCGCATTTACGAGATTGTCGGCCAGCGCGCACCCCGGCCGGGTCTCGCAAAAAGTCCGGATTCGCCCCTAAAAACCGGACAGACAAACAGCTAGCTTTGCCTCATGACCATCGCAACAGACATGCTCGCCAGCTACCTGGCCGCCGAGGTCGCTGTGCTCACGGGTAAGACCGTGCAGTTCAACGGCCGAACCCACACTCATGAAGACCTCGCGGAGATTCGCAAAGGGCGTATCGAATGGGAGCGCCGCGTCGCCAGCGAATCCGGCGGCCGTGGCCCAACCATGGGCGGCCTCTCTTTCTCCGTCGCGCGCTTCGATGGCGAGAGGGGCTGAGATGAGCATGAACATGCTGGACCGCCTCGTCGGCATCGTGAACCCGGCGGCAGGCCTTCGCCGCGCGCAATACCGCCGCGCGCTCGCGCACTACGAGGGCGCGAAGCCTACCAAGCAGCGCATGCGCCGCACCGACAACAGCTCGCCCGACACGCTCGTGGGCGCCGGCGCCCCGGCCCTGCGCGCCCATGCTCGTTACCTTGAACGGAACCACGACCTCTCGCGAGGCGCGTTGCGCGTGCTGGTGAACAACGTGGTGGGCCCGAGCGGGATCGGCGTCGAGCCTCAGCCACGCCGCGCAGACGGGACCATCCACACCGAATACGCCGCGGCGCTGAGGGAGGCGCATCGTGATTGGCAGCGCCGGCCCGAGGTCACCGGCAAATACCGTTGGCCGCTGGCCCAGAGGCTGACCGCGTACACCTGGCTGCGCGATGGCGAGGCTTTCGCTCAGCAGCTCATCGGGCCCGTGCCGTATCTCAACCACGGTACGAAGGTGCCGTTCTCTCTTGAGCTTTTCGAGCCGGACTTTGTACCGCTCGACTATGACGACCTCGGCAAGGGCGTGCGGCAGGGCATCCAGTCGAACGCATGGGGCGAGGCAACCGGCTACTGGGTCTACAAGGGAGACCCTCGGGACGGCACCACCTTCATGAGCGAAAGCGGCCTGAAGTTCATCCCGGCCGAGCGCATGCTGCAGGTCGCCACGCTCGACCGGCTGCATCAGCGCCGCGGTGTCTCGGAGTTCGCCAGCGTCATCACCCGCATCGAGGACTTGAAGGACTACGAAGAGAGCGAGCGGGTCGCCGCAAAGGTGGCGGCCTCGCTGACGGCCTACGTCAAACGCAACGAAGCGAATGGCTTCAATCCTGAGAACAACCCTGCAGCGCCGCGCGACGCGGAAGGCAATGTGCTGCCGCGTGAACTGCGCATGCAGCCGGGCATGATCATCGACAGCCTTTCGGTAGGCGAAGAGGTCGGCATGATCGACAGCAACCGACCGAATCCCAATCTCATCACCTGGCGCTCGGGGCAACTGCGTGCGTTCGCTGCCGGCATCGGTGCGAGCTATTCGAGTGTCAGTCGCGACTATGACGGCAGCTACAGCGCCCAGCGGCAGGAACTGGTCGAGCAGTGGGTGCACTATGCCGTGCTGGCCGATGAATTCGTGGGGATGTTCGTGCAGCCGACGTGGGAGACGTTCGTGCAGGTCGCGCACCTGAGCCGTGCTGTGCCCATCCCCTCGGACGTGATGGCGGGCACCGAAGACGACGCGCTCTTCGTGGGCCAGAGCATGCCGTGGATCGACCCGATGAAGGAAGCCAACGCATGGGAGAAGCTGGTGCAGGCTGGCTTCGCGAGCGAGGTCGAGGTCATTCGTCGGCGCGGTGGCAACCCGCGCGATGTCATCGAGCAGGTGGACGCGTTCCGCAAAGACGCGGCGAAACGCGCGCTCGTGTTCTCCAGCAACGCTGCGACGCCTGCGGGTGCTGTAGCGATGGCCGAGCCGCCCGAACAGCCGGAAGACGCGAGCGGTCGGAAAAGATAATCCGGTTTCTCCCCTAAAAACCGGACGCTGGTTTTTTGACACTGAGGGTCTCAACACAGAGGCCCTCAGTTCATGAGCAAACCGCAAAACACCTGGTACGCAATTCGCCGCCGCACAGCCCTCGCCGCAGCCGCGTTGGGTGTCGCAGCAGCAGCCGAAATCCTCATCTACGGCGACATCGGCGAAAGCTGGTGGGAAGAGACTGTCAGTGCTGCGTCGTTCGTGCGCGAGCTGCAGGAAGTTGACGCCGAGCAGATCACGGTTCGCATCAACAGCATCGGCGGCAGCGTTCCCGATGGTCTCGCGATCTTCAATGCCTTGCGCCGCCACAAGGCCACCGTCACGACCGAAGTGGACGGCATGGCCTTCTCGATTGCGAGCTTGATCGCGATGGCCGGTGACAAGGTGCACATGGCGGAAAACGCCATGCTGATGATTCACGCCCCATGGACCTATGCGGCCGGCAACAGCGCCGAGCTGCGCGAGCTGGCCGACCAGCTCGACACCTGGGCTGCAGCCATGTCCACCAGCTACGCGGTACGCACCGGCGACCAGCCCGGGATGCTGGCGCTTCTGACGGACGGCAAGGACCACTACTACACCGCCGCCGAGGCCCTTTCGTCGAAGTTCATCGACGCCATCACCGATCCGATGCCCGTCGCGGCAAGCGCGTCGCGTGACCTCCCCATCAATCGATATCGCACCTTGCCGGCAGCACTGCTGGCCGGGGGCACTACCGCGGCACCCGCCGCACATTCCGCTGAAGAGGACCCTATGAAATTCCGTTCCCATGTGCTGCTGGCCGCCCTCGGCGCTGCCGGCGCAGCTGCGGCCGGCGGCGGAAACGCCGCCGTGCCCGCTCAACTTGCCGCACCCGTTGCGGCGCCCGATGCCGCCGCAGTGCTGGCCGCCGATCAAGCGCGCCGCTCTGGCATTCGAGCCAGCTTTGCGCGCTTCGCTGCGCAGCCTGGCGTTGCCGACATTCAACGAACCTGCGAAGACGACCACGGTGTGACAGTGGAAGCTGCCGGTGCGCGCCTGCTGGCACACCTGGCTGTCGGTGCAACGCCCGTGGCCGGTTCGCACGTCACCACGGTCGAGGACGAATCGGACAAGCAACGCGGCGCAGCTACGCAGTCGCTGCTCGCCCGTGCCGGTCTGGAAAAGCCGCAGAGCGCGAACCCCTACCGCGGCTACACCCTCGCCGAACTGGCGCGCTCCAGCCTGGCGCGTGCTGGCTTCAAGACCGATGGCATGGACAAGATGCAGTTCATCGGCGCGGCCTTCACGCACAGCACCAGCGACTTCCCCGGCCTGCTGGCGAACGTGGCGAACAAGTCGCTTCTGCGCGGCTACAGCGAGGCCGACGAGACGTTCCAACTGTGGACGCGCGCCGGTTCGCTCGGCGACTTCAAGCCGGGCAAGCGCGTGGACCTCAACGCGTTCCCGAGCCTGCGCAAGGTGGCCGAAGGTGCGGAGTACAAGTACGCGACCATCGGCGAGCGCGGCGAAACCGTGATGCTGGCGACGTTTGGTGAACTGTTCAGCATCACGCGTCAGTCGGTCATCAATGACGACATGGATGCGTTCACGCGCGTTCCTCGCTTGATGGGTCGCGCCGCCATCCGCACGGTGGGCGATCTGGTGTACGCGGTGCTGACCGGCAACCCACCAATGAGCGATGGCGTGCCGCTGTTCCATGCCGATCACGCCAACCTGATGGCGGCCGGTGCGATCACGACGGCAAGCGTCGATGCGATGGGCGCAAGCATGGCCGTGCAGAAGCAAGGCAAGGCTGTGCTGAACATTGGCCTGAAGTACCTCATCGTTCCCCGCGCTCTGCGCGGCGTTGCCAACGTGGTCAAGGCCAGCGAGTTCGAAGTCGGCGCCGGCAGCAAGAACAACACCGTGCCGAACTCGGTGCGCGACACCTTCGAGGTCATCTCGGACGCGCGCCTCGATGCGGCGTCTGCCACGGGCTGGTACGGCGCGGCAGACCCGAACGCCACCGACACCATCGAAGTGAGTTACCTCGACGGCAACGACCAGCCCTATCTGGAACAGAAGGCGGGTTGGAACGTGGACGGCACCGAATTCAAGGTGCGCATCGACGCCGGTGTGTCGCCGCTCGACTTCCGCACCCTGGCGAAGAACGCCGGCGCCTGACGTCCGAGGCAGGGCCTCTTGGCCCTGCCCGCACAGCACATCTCAATTTCCCGAAGGAATCCTCATGAAGAATTTTGTTCAAGAAGGCCATGTGCTCGACTGCACGCCTGGTGCGGCCGTTGCGTCGGGCGCGGTCGTGGTGATCGGCGCGCGAGTAGGTATCGCGGTGGCCGATATCGCCGCCGGCGCCACTGGCGCTCTGCGCGTCAAAGGCGTGGTCGAGCTGGCGAAGCTCGCTGCCGACACACCTGCACAAGGCGCGCTGCTGTACTGGGACGCGGAGAACAGTCGCCTGACCACCACGGCGTCGGGCAACACCCTTGCGGGCTACGCCGCCAAGGCCGCAGGCGCGGGCGTCACCACCGTCTGGCTCCACCTCAACGCCTAAGCCGATGTTCGCTCCATTCGCTGCCCTGGAGGCCCGCACGAACGTTGTGGTGGTCGCGCGCCTGTCCAACGCTGTTGCGTTGGTGAATGGCGTCGATGTGCCCGTGATGTTCGACAAGCCCTATGCGGGTGCGTTCGGCGGCGAAGCAGACGCGGTGGCGCCCGAGCTCACCGGCCCGGCATGGGGTCTGGCCGCTCTGCAGCGCGATGACCCGCTGTCTGTCTCCGGTATCGCCTACGAAGTCGAGACGGCCGAGCCCGATGGCCATGGGTTCGTGCGCGTCATGTTGCGGGTGGTCTGACCATGCTTGCTCTTGAGCCTGCAATCGTTGTGCGCCTGCGCGGTGAGCTGCCCGGGACGTGGACCGTCAAGGGCATGTTCACCGACAGCGGCAAGCGCGATTCCGAGCTGTTTGCCTCGGTCGCATTCGTTGACTCCAACGTGCCAGCCAGTGACGCGCCTGGCGCGCTGGTGCGGCCTTACTGGGCCGTCACTCTCATGGCGAAGCGCAGCGACCCCGAGGTCGCGTCGCATATCGATACCGCTTTCGCGCTCGTCATCGCGGCGCTGCAGGGCTGGACGCCTGGGCAGGTAGCAGGGCGTCGCTGGGAGCGGCTACAGCTCGTGAGCGTGAAGCCGCCGCCCTATCCCGAGAACGGCCTCGTCGGCATCGAACTCGTTTTCTCCACTTCGGCCCGTTTCGACGGCCAACCCTGAAAGGTCATCCCATGCCCATCGTGCACACCAAAACCGAACTCTCGGCCCCGCGTGGCCGCCTGCGTCTGGACATCTTCAACGCTCTCGAAGAACTTACGGGCGAAGAAGAAATGGGCAACTGCCCGAGCTTCGTCCTCACCGTCGATTCCGAGAAAGCCGAGGAATTCTCGGCCGAGACCGCCGCCAGCGAACTCATCGGCACGCTGACGGGCAAGGTCAAGCGCACCGCCAAGATCACTTGCAACAACATGAGCATGGCGACCTATCAGCGCTTCCTCGCCGCAACGAGCGAGGTTGTCGTGCAGTCGGCTATCGCAGTGACCGGTGAGAAGCGCACCGTTGTGCCCGGCAAGATTTATCAGCTCGGCCAGACCACGGCGAACCCCATCGGCGTGCGCAACGTCACGGCGGTGACGGTCAAGAGCGAAGACGGCAACGACCCGTATGTCGCGGGGACCGACTTCAACGTCGACCCCGAGACGGGCGCCGTGCAGATCGTCGTCGGGGGCGGCATCACCGCAGGCGTCGTGCAGTTCGGATACACGCCCGTGGCCGGCTCGTACACGCGCCTCAAGACCGGCGGCAACACCTCGTTTCTCTCGGCCATCCGTGTCATGGCCGACAACGCCGCGGGCAGCAACAAGGACTGGTACATGCCGCGCTGCAGCCTCACGCCGTCCGGTGACCTTCCCATCGTTTCGAACGAGGTCGAGTTCGTCACCGTCGAATTCGATGTGGACGTCCTGAAGTCCGCGAACGCGGAAGCGGTCTACGTCGGAGGTCGCCCGGTCGCCTGACCTTTGACACCCGTCCCTGCGGCCTGGCCGCAGCGGCGTGGTGACGCATGCGGCTTCGCAAAGAGGACTCATGCGCCGCCACCGTCCATTCACCTGAACTTATTTCCCCATGGGCTTCAAGCCGATTCAGATCGTCATCAACGCCAAGGACGATGCGTCCAAGGTGTTCGACCGCCTGCAGGCGCGCGTCATCGCCTTCGCCGCGCTCGTGGCCGGCTACTTCGGCATTCAGGTCTTTGCGGGCTGGATCAAGGGCGGCGCCGACTTCGAGCAGGCCATGAGCCGCGTGCAGGCTGCCACGGGCGCCAGCGCAGCGGAGATGCGCCTGCTGCGCAAGGCGGCGCAAGAGGCCGCGGCGGATGTCCGATATGGGTTCACCGAGCAGCAGGCCGCCGGCGCATTGGAGAACCTGGCTAAAGCGGGCCTCAGCGTGCGCGACGCCATTGCCACGCTGCCCGCTGCAATGCAGCTTGCGCGTGCTGGCGATATCGAGCTGGGCACCTCGGCCGAGTACCTGACGAAGATCGTCAACGGCCTGGGCCTGTCCTTCGCGGACTCTGGCCGGGTTGCAGACGTCCTCGCCAAGGGCGCGAACGCAACGAACACCAGCGTGACCGGCCTGGCGCAAGCGCTGAGCTACGCGGCGCCGCTGGCGAACACGCTCGGGCTGAGCCTCGAAACCACCGTCGCCATCATCGGCAAGTTCGCAGACGCTGGCATCGATGCGAGCCGCGCCGGTACGGCGTTGAACAGCATCCTTGCGCAGTTCTCCGACCCGGCCAGCAAGTTCCGCACGGAGCTGGCCGCTGCCGGCATTACCACGGGCAACTTCGAGAAGATGCTGCACGAGCTGGCAGCAGCCGGCCCGGCCGGTCAGCGCGCGATTGCGGCCGTGGGGCAGGAAGCCGGCCCCGCTTTGCGCGCGCTGCTGAATCAGGGCGTGGACAAGCTCGACGAGCTGAAGAAGGCGCTGCAGGGCGCCGGCGGCAGCGCGGCCGAGACCGCTGCAGTCATGAAAGCCAACCTCAACGGCGCGTTGAACGGTCTGCGCACCGCATGGGACTCGACCGTCAACGCCCTGACGACCCCGGTCCTGCCCGTGCTCAAAGAAGGCGTCGAGCAACTGGCGGGCGCGCTGCGCTCGGCCGTGGCCGATGGCACCGTGGGCCGGTTCGGGACGGCCATCGCGACCGCCTTTCAGAACGGCATCAAGTGGGTGCAGGCCTTCGTGGCAAGCGTCGATGTCCCGGCCCTTGTGGAGAAAGCGCAGGGCCTGGCCGACCGCGTGGGTGCGCTGCTCGACAGCTTCGGCCAGAAGGCGCAGAGCACGGGCAGCATCGTGCAGACGGTCTGGGGTGTCGCGAGCGGTGGTGCGAACCTGCTGATTGCGACGGTCTTCCGTGTGGGCGAAGCCTTCGCGGGCGTTGCGCGCGACATCCTGAGCGGCGTTGGCGTCATGCTGGAAGGGCTCTCGAAGATCAGCTTCGGCGCAGTCTCGGCCGCGTTCAAGCAGGCTGCTGCCGAGGTGCGCGAATCGGCCGCCGGCATGGAAGGCGTGACCGAGGCTTTCGGGGAGAAGTCGGCCGAAGCCTTCGACCGTGCCACCAAGGGCGCAGAGGAAGCGCGCGCCGGCTGGGCGGGCCTGACCGGCGCCGCCGAGACCACGACGGCCGCAGCCGCCGGCGGTGCTGCAGCGTTCACGAACATGGCGGCGGAGATGAAGGCCGCCGGCGACAGTGCGCAGGAAGCCGGCCAGAAGGGCGCCAGCGCGTCCGAAGCGCAGCGGGTGAAGGCAGAGGAAGCCCGAGCGTCTGTCGCGCGCCTGCGGGGCGAATACGACCAAGCCATTGCGACCGGGAATCTTGAGCTGGCCGTGCAAAAGCTCGAAGAGCTGAAAAAGGCCAATCTGGCCGCGGCCGATGCAGCGGTCACGAACAAGAAAGCACAGGCCGAAGCGGCTGCGGAGATTGATGCGGCGTTTCAACGTGCCGGCGTACAGACCAAAGCCCAGCTCGAAACCATTGCCAAGACCGCGCTGCGCGACTACGAGCTGATTCGCGACAGCGGGCAGGCGACCGCGAACGGACTGGGTGACGCATGGAAGCGCGCCGCCGAAGCGGCCATCGACGCGGGCAACGGCGTGGCGCCGGCCTGGGTGCAGGCGCAAGCCGCCATGCGTGGCTTCGAGGTCGTGCTCGACAGCGCCGGCCGCTCGACGCTGAAGCTCAAGGATGCCCAGACCGACGCGGCGAAGGCGGCCAACGACCTGGCCGGCGCACTCGGCAACGTGACCAACGCTCGCGAGCGCGATATCGAAGCGCGCGAGAAAGCCAACGCCCTGAAGGAGCGCGAGACCGCCCTCGAAAACAAGCGCCTGGGCCGTGACGCGAGCGGCTTCTCGACCGACAAGAACGGCAAGACCGTGAACGCGGGCAGCGACCTCGGGACCATGACGGGCATCGCTGCGTTCCTGAAAAACGCCGGCGTCGGCGATGACGCCACCGCGCGCCGCATCGCTCGCGAGTTCGCCAACGAAAAGGGCGAGGTGCAGTTCTTCAACAACCCCGGCCAGAAGAAGTACGGCGGCGACACGCTGAGTTATGCGCTGCTGAAGGCCGCCGAGAAGGTGACCTTCGCCGAGGGCGGCACCACGCCCACCACGATCCCGAAGCCCGAGTCAAACCGCACCGTGAATCTACAACTGCAGATCAACGGCCGCGACTACGGCCGCGTCAACACCGATGCCGCTGGCGCCGATGCCATCGAGGCGCTGCTCGCCCAGCTCGGCGCAGCGCGCGGCACATCGTCCGCACGGCCGGGGAACTGAGCATGGCTGCACCAAAGTTTCACCACCTGGCGGGCTTGCCGATTCCGCGCGGCATGGTCTGGGCCGATGAGTTCGTATGGAACCGCGTCGAGAAGAGCGTCGAGTACTCCGTGACCGGCGCGGCCCTCATCGATGCCGGCGTGCGCCTGGCGGGCCGCCCCATCACGCTGCTGGGCGAGACCGATGCGGGCTGGATCGCGCGCGGCGGCCTTGTCGCGCTGCAGGTGCTCAACGAAGCCGACCCCGTGGGCGAGCACGCCCTCGTGCTGGCCGATGGCCGCAGCTTCACCGTGCAGTTCGCGCCTGGCCTGGCCGTGGAGGGCAAACCGCTCGCGCGCCCCGAGCTGCCCGTCGAGAGCTATCCCTACATCGCCACCGTGCGACTCATCACCGTCTGAACAACGTTCCTCATGACCATTCTCGAATCCGATATCAAACTCGTCGCCACGCAGGTGATGGACGATGTGCCCGAGGGCGGCGGCGCGCCAACCTCGAAGGTCATCGAGGACGGCAAGAGCAACGCCGTTTTCAAGGACGTGTCCGCGGTGGACCGCGCGGTGGGTGACTTCTCCATCATGAAGGTGGCGGCGGTCATCCAGACCATGAACACCGACACCGCGCTCGGCGGCGTCGTCATCATCTCGCGCCCGCCGGCGGACCCGAAGGTCAGCGCCGCGCTGTTCTATACCGGCGACTTCTTCGACCGGCGCGCAAGCATCCAGAACCGAATCGAGGCCTACACCTCGCCCGGCGAAGAGTTCGGCGGCTACCTGCTGTCGAACCATGTGCAGGGTCAGCGCTCGCTGCAGATCTTCCAGCGGCCCGGCGCCACGCCGCCCAACATCAACGCGACGCTGCAGATCAGCGGTGGCGGAAAGACGGAATACGTGCGCATCTCCGACGTGGCCGTCGAACAGCGTACCTACAGCTACAGCACCGGCGGCTCGTTCGTGGACTACCAAGCGCAGGTGAGCGTTTGCGAAATCGTGGACGGCCTGAAGAACGACTACACCGGCACGCCGGCAAACCGTCTTTTCGAGCGCACCTCGACCTCGGCCGCGGTGAACAAGATGCTCGTGGCCAATGCTTCGAAGTTCTACGGCATCGCAAAGCTCACGGCCAATGTGAACCTGGGCGACCTGTCGGCCAAGGTGGACACCATCACGACGCAGCTCGTGCCGAGCGCCACCACCGAAATCCCGCTCGTGGACGTGTCGGCCGGCGGCTCGGCGACCTCGCTTGTCGCATCTGGCGCGGGCACGGTGTCGCTGACCACCGGCGTTGCCTTCGGCCCGAACTCGATCATCAGCTTCAGCAATCCGGCCTATCCGGGCTCGCTGTCGGTGGCCACCTCTGCGGGCACGCTGACCGATGACGGCGGGAGACTGAAGCTCGGCGCCCTGACCATCGGGAGCGTGAACTACGCCAGCGGGTCGATGACGCTGGCGAGCGATGCGCCCACCATCAACGGCAACAAGACGATCAGCTTCCGGCCGGCCGGCGCGCCCATCGAGCTGGCCGACTCGACCTCCATCGCGGTGACGGCCGAGAGCCGGCGCATCAACTACCCGCTGACCATCCTTCCGCCGCCAGCGCCTGGCTCCCTGCGCGTGGCCTACCGCGCCGGCGGCAACTGGTACGAGCTGGCCGACGACGGCGGTGGGCGCCTGTCGGGCACCAGCTCCAGCATCGGCAGCGGAACCATCGACTTCGTGACCGGTACGGCGCTGCCGACCCTGGGCGCGCTGCCTGACGTGGGAAGCGAGGTCATCTACACCTGGGCGGCGAAGAGCAACTACAAGGACCGCAGCGGCACGCTCACGGCGGCCGTGTCCATTCGGCTCGCGCTCGACAACTTGGCGGCGCAATCCGGCACGGTGGCGGTGGACTGGAACGACGGCACCGCGCGGCATGCGACCGACAACGGCAGCGGCGCCCTCGCGGGCGACGCCACCGGCACCGTGTCCTATGCATCGAGCACCCTCGAAGTGCGCCCGAACGTGCTGCCGCCCTCGGCCGTGGCCTTCACAGTGGGCTACAGCCACGGCGACCCGTCGACCAAGGTCTTTCCGGCGCCGGCCCGTGATGTCGATGGCGCGATCACGCTGAACCTCGGCAAGACCAACATTGCACCGCGCTCGCTGTCGCTGGATTGGAACCTCGTTCTCCAGTCCACCGGGGGCGTGCCGGCTGACCAATGGGTGCCGCAGAACTTTGCGGCGAACAAGACCGTGACCGACGACGGCGCGGGCAAGCTGGTGGACGGCGTTGGCGTGGAGTTCGGCACGTTGAACTACACCACGGGCGTGGCGAAGCTGTACCCCGAGGCGGTCGTGAGCGTGGCCGTGCCGCAGTGGGCCGTCAGCCCGCTGGGCGTTCTGGGCACCGTGCTCTCGCCGAACCTGCCGGGCTTCTATCGCAACACGCTCACGGGCTACACCTACGCCGTGCTGGCCGCATCGCTGCCGGCCGACTCGTCCGCGCTCGTGACGGCGAATTTCCGGGTGGTGGGTGCGGGCACGACCAAGAGCCAAACCTTCAATCAGCCGAAGCTCTCGATCAAGCTGCTGCCCAACTTCAGCGAGGCCGGAGTGCCTGGCTCGGTCAACTTCACCACCGGCGGTAAGAACTACTTCGACCGGGCGGGCAGCGTTTACACCGACCTCGACCCGGCCACCGGCGCGGCCACGCTGGCGGGCACCTACGACTACGCCACGAACACCGCCTCGCTCACGACCTGGCCGGCCGCCGCATCGACGGGCGTTGTGGTCAACAGCTTGCTGACCTCGCTCGACAGCCAGCCGGTCGAATACGTGGTTTTCCGCACGCCCGTGGCACCTGTCAGCCCGGGCTCGTTCCAGCTCCTGGCGACCAAGCTCAACGGCGGCACGATCAACGTCACGGCCGACGCCTCGGGTTTCATTACTGGCGCCAACGTGCACGGCACCTATGACTACGCCACCGGGGTGGGCAAGGTGCGCTTTGGTGACTGGGTGACCGCCGCCGGCAACGAGGGCGCTGTCTGGTACTCGGCCGACGCGGTGGGCAGTGACGGCAAGATATGGAAGCCGGTGCCGGTGTTCGCGAGCACCATCCGCTACAACGCTGTGGCCTACACGACGTTGCCCGTCGATGCCACGCTGCTGGGCATCGACCCCGTGCGCCTGCCTGCTGATGGCCGCGTGGAGATCTTCCGCAAAGGCGAGCTCGCCGTGATCCACAACACGAAGCGCATGCCGGCGGCCGTGGTCGCCAACGGGCAGACGCTCGACGTCGGCCGCGAGCGCCTTTCTCGCATTCGGATCGTCGGCGCCGATGGCAAGACCATCGAGACCGGCTACACGCGCAACCTCGACGCCGGGCTCGTCACGTTCGTGGACGTGTCGACCTACGCCCAGCCCGTGATCGTCGAGCACCGAATCGAGGACATGCTGACGGTCTCCGATGTGGGCATCGATGGCCGCCTGGCGTTCGCGGGCAGGGTCTCGCACAACTACACCGCAGGCGACAGCTACGTGAGCAGCGCGCTGCGCATGGGCGACGTGAAGGCGCGCGTGTCCTTGCTGTTCGATCAACAGACTTGGAGCGGCGCGTGGTCGGATGTCCTCATCGGCAGCGCTGCAGACCCGACCTTCAACGACATCGATTTCCCGATCACGGTCACCAACTGGGGCGCGGTCACCGAACGGTGGCGCATCCAGATCAACGCCGGCGGCACGACCTACAACTTGATCGGCGAGCACGTCGGGCAGATCGTGACCGGCCAGAGCCTAACGGCCGACTGCTCTCCGCTCGGCCCCTCTGGCGTGCCCTACATGACGATCCCGGCCGCCGGCTTCGGCTCTGGCTGGGCCGCGGGTCAGCTCATCCGCTTCAACACCATCGCCGCGTCGTTCCCGTTCGTGCCCACGCGCACGGTGCAGATGGGCGCCGAGACGGTGCTCGACGACAGCTTTGAAATCTTGGTCCTCATCGGCGTGGACCGTCCGTAACTCGCACAAGGAAAAGCATGTCTTCCATCGTTGACACCAGCGTCAAGAATTTCAACAGCACGATGACGGGCGCGCCGGCGCTGTCCGGCACCGCCGGCACGCTCATCGCATTGCTCGACGCAGTGCTCGTGAACGGCTTCGACCTCAGAACGCCCAGCAGCCTCACTGTGGCCGGTGGCGTGGCGACGTTGGCAATCACAGGGTCGCACAGCGCCCAGCAAGATTGCGTCATCCTCGTGGCCGGCAGCAGCATCGCCGCACTCAACGGCGAGCAGAAAGTGACTGCTGCTGGTGCCGGCTTCGTGAAGTTCGCGACGGCTGCCGCGGACGGCGCGGCTTCCGGTTCGATCAGCTTCAAGATGGCGCCGGCGGGCTGGGAGAAGGTCTACACGGGCACCAACAAGGCGGTGTATCGGAGTCTCGACCCGCTGAGCACAAAGATGCTGCTGCGCGTGGATGACAGCAACGCGCAATTTGCGCGCGTTGTGGGCTACGAGGTCATGACCGATGTCGATACCGGTGTTGGAGCATTTCCAACCGCCGCGCAGATCAACGGTGGTGGCTACTGGGCAAAAAGCAATGTCGCTTCAGCCACCACTGTGCCCTGGGCTGTCCATGCAGACAGCCGGTTTTTCGCGTTTACGCCGCAATACGGCGTGGCCACCAATGTGGCGTATCAGGGGGGCGTCACGCGCAGCTTCGGTGACTGCATTCCGAAGCGACCCGGGGGTGACGGTTATCTGTGCGTACTGAACTACTCGATCACAGCAACTGTTGCTCAGCAAACGGACTCGTCGCTGTTCAGCAACATTGCCTACCAGATCGCAACGCCGCGAAGCTACACCGGGCTGGGTTCTTCATCGCTGCACATTTCCTGGCCGTACACGGGCGTACAGGCGTCCAGCGCGTCAGGCCTTGATTCGGCTTTGGGGGCTTTCCCCAGCCGGGTAGACGGCAGCTTGCAACTGTCGAAGCGCTATGTCACTTCTGTGGAACTGGGCGGCTCGCCGCGCGGAGACATTCCGGGGCTGTACCACGTGCCTCAGTCTGGCCTTTACGATTCTTTCAAGCAGTTCGACAGGGCTCCGGGCGCGCTCGATCTGGCAGGTCGCGTTCTGCAGGCCGTCGCGACGATCGGGAGCGGAAGCGCGATCAACGGGGCGACAACCACATCGACGAATGTCGGCGCCGGCTTCTTCGATATCACCGGCCCGTGGCGCTAAGACATGGCAGTCCATCGGTACTGGCGCTTGGCTTCGCTTGAGTCCTACGGCGGCGTGTCGTTGGCGCTCAGCGAGCTACAACTGTTCAGCGAGTCCACGCGCGTGGATGCGGCCGCGACGTTGAGCAGCAACGTCGCGCCATCGACAGGCTCGCTCTCAAGCCTCAACGACAACAGCGTGGCGACGGATGCGACCTGGCTGGATGCGCGCGGCCTCATCCTGAGCTGGGATTTCGGTTCTGGCGGCGCAGTGGATGTGACCAACTTGCTGCTGGGCTCGACCTCTGACCGCCGGGCCTTCCCGCTGGTCGCGAACCTCCAGTTCTCCGATGACGGTGCAACGTGGTCGGACCGGTACTCGCTTGCTTTCGCCGGCATCAAGTGGCCGGGTCCGCGCGCGAAGACTGACAACACCACACGAACGATCATCGGGAAGCTGCGTTTCGACAAGAGCTGGAGCGACCAGAGCATGTCGGGGCAAACGCCCTACACCACGGCGGGTAGCTATCAACACGAGGTGGCGAACGGATACCGCCTTTGGCTAGGCACTTCGGCAGTGACCGACGTCAGAAGCAGATTCGCGACGATGCCCTCTATGACGGATGTGGACATCTCCGCATTCGTCAACCTGGTGGGACGTCCGACCCTCGTTTTCAGATCGAGCTATTGGGGCAACCCCAATGACACGTTCGCCTACGCTGCCGGCCTTGACTCGGGAAATGTCGCGTTCGGCCGCGGGTCAAATTCGGCGGTTGGCGCGTACACCGGATTGGCTTCGGTCGCGCACGGCCTCCCCGGCAATGGTGACGTGCTGATGCGCGTGACCATGATCGGGTCGGCGTACAAGGTTTATCTGAATGGTGTGCTGAAACTCTCCGGCACCGACACCACGTTTCCCGGCGCTGGCGAGGTTGGTGTGCGCACCTTCAATGCAACGTCGTACTTCAACACGCTGCAGGTGCGTGAGCCGGAAGAGACGCACCCATTGATAGCGCTGGATACGGCTTTCGTTCGAATGACCCGGCTGGCCGTTGTGCCCTCATTGGTGAGCATTCCGCTGCCGTATGGGCAGGCAAGGACGCAGCCTGCGCTTCGGGGATCAAAGGACTACCTGACGGGCATCCTCGGTGACGGCATTGGTCGTGTGCGCGGCTTCACGCTCGACTACGTCAATCCGCTGAACAAGCCCTATCCCTGCCGCGTGCGGCTGATGCGTGAGGCGGATGGTCTTGTGGTGCGCGAGCAGTGGTCGAAGGCAGACGGGAGCTATGACTTCCAGTTCATCGATGAGCTGCAGAGCTACACCGTGTTGGCCTACTACCTGGCGCACGCAAAGCGCGCGGTCGTCACGGACGGCCTGACCCTTGCCAATGGCAAGGTGGAGCTGATGGCATGAACGTGCTTGCCATCAATGCCATGTTGGCTGGGCCCGGCCTGCAGACGTACCTCGGCGCCGATGCGCGCTTTCTGGTGTGCGGTGGCGTGCAGCCGGGGGAGGGCGGCGCCATCGTCTCGCTGCTCGCCTCGGCCGTGCTCGCAACGCCGGCCGGCGCGGTGGACAACGGACGGCTGGTGCTCATCCAGGCCGACACCGCCGGCGACCTCGTGCTGGCGACAGGCGTTGCCACGTGGGGGCGCCTGGCGCTCGCTGATGGCACTTGGGTGGCCGACTTCAGCGTCAGCGGTCCCTCGGGCACGGGGCAGGTAAAGCTCGTGGTGCTCAACCCGCCGGACGGCGATCCTGAAGCCAAGGTCTATCAGGGTGGCACGTTCTTTATCGGGGAGGTCATCGTCGGTGGCTGATGACCTGATTTTCCGAAAGCTCCCGCTCGACGGCCCGCCGAACACCCTTGTCTTCGGCGAGCCCGAAGAGGTCGCGAGCGGCGCGGTCTATGCGCTGGGGCGCATTGCGCTGCCGGCGTTCATGGTGGCCGGCGCGATGTTGGCAACGCGGCCGCCGAGCGCCACGGCGTCGGGCCGCATCGCATTGCCGGCCTTCATGGTGGGCGGGGCGGCGCGTTACTCGAGCGCGGTGTCGCGCCCGTTGATGGGCAAGGTGTCTGCGGGCTGGCAGGTTGCCCGGCAGATCGAGGCGGGCGCCTTGGCGCGGTACCAGAGCGCGGCGAGTGCGCACGGCGCCACCTCGGCGCGGTGGCAACGCGCCGAGCCGCGCGCCGGCGGTGCCGCTGTGGCCTGGCAGGACACGCTCGGTGCGCGTGCCGCTGCGGGCTTGCGCTATCAGGCGGCCCAGCAGCTTGAGAGCGGCACAGGCATGCGCCATCAAGACACCACGCGGGCGCGCGTCACGGCTTCGCTGCGCTGGCAACAGGCGCAGCGGCTCGCCACGCGGCCGGTGGACGTGCGCTATCAGGAAGCCAATCGCCTGCGCCGCGAGGCCTCGGCATGCTGGCAAGAGGCGTTGCGCGCGCAGCTCGCCCACGGCGAGCGCTTTGGCGCGGCGCGGCAGGCCGATGTCGGGTGGCTCTCGCCTTGGCAAGCAGCGATGTATCCGCCGGTCGGACGGTCGGTTATCACGCCGCCCGCGGTGGAGCCTTGCTATGTCCCCTCGACCACGCTCGTTTTCAGCGAGCGCCAGCGCTACAGCACCACGCTGATTTTCATTTGCGAGCGGCACACGCCGTCGCCTGGCACCGGCGAGACCGTCGTCGTGCCCATTCTGGAGACCTACACCGTGCAGAACAGCATCACCCTCGTGCGCTTGGACAGCGGCGAGGTACTCGAAGCCCTGGCCTTCTCCATGAGCCTCGATGCCGACTCGTGGACCTGGCGGTGGAATGCCACGCTGCCGGGCTCGGCGTGGCCCGTCATCCGCCGCGGCATCCATGCGGCGCCTGTGGACATCCTCGCCACCGTCAACGGCGTGCCGTACCGGCTGAGCGCGACCGATTGCAACCGTGACCGGCGTTTCGCCGAGAGCAGGGTGCAGGTACAGGGCAAGGGCCGTGCGGCGATGCTCGACAAGCCGTATGCGCCATCGCTCAACCATTCGTCAGCCGCAGCACGCAGCGTCGAGCAGTTGCTCAACCTTGCGCTGACTTACAACGGCGTGAGCATCGGGTGGGGCGTTGAGTTCGGGCTGACCGACTGGACCGTGCCGGGCGGGACTTGGGACTTTCAGGGGAGCTACATCGGCGCGGTGCTCGACATCGCTAGCGCGGTTGGCGCCCTCGTGCAGCCGCACGCCACCGACGCCACGCTGCGCGTGCTGCCGCGCTACCCGGCCGCGCCGTGGCACTGGGCAACGCTCTCGCCCGACTTCGTGCTGCCGGCGGCGGCCGTGTCCATCGAAGGCATCCAGCCGCTGACGAAACCCGACTACACGCGAGTGTTCGTCGCGGGAACCAATGGCGCCGGCGTGCTGGGCCAAGTCACGCGCAGCGGCACCGCCGGCGACAGCGATGCGCCCATGGCGACGCATGCGCTCATCACGCACAGTGATGCGGTCGCGCAGCGCGGCGTCACTGTGCTGTCGGACACGGGAGCGCAGGCGAACGTCAGCCTTCGCCTGCAGGTACGCCCTGAAACCGGCGTGATCCTGCCCGGCGCGCTCGTGCGCTACGAGGACGGCGCAGAGACGCACCTCGGGCTTGTGCGCAGCACGTCGGTGGATTGGCAGCGCCCGGTGCTGCGCCAGTCGCTCACCCTCGAAACGCATGTGGAGGCATGAGCATGGCCTCGACCAACTTCTATGCGGCGTTCATCGAGATGCTGCCGAGCTACCCGCTGCAGATCGCAACCATCACCGCCATCGACGGCGAGGTCGCGCGCCTCGTTCTGCCTGGCGGCGGCGTGCTCACGGCCCGCGGCGCCGGCGGTGGCGCTGTTGGCGATCTGGTCTTTGTGCGCGATGGCGTGATCGAAGGCCAAGCGCCCTCGATGCCCTTCGTGCAAGTCGAAATCTAACGAGAGAGAAGAGGCACCTCATGGACATGGGCGATATCGCCGGCAACCCCGTCGCACAACTCGCGGCGCTGGTTCTTTCGCTTGCGGGCGGCTACAGGGTTTGGCGCGCGCAGCAGCCGACCGAAGCGAAGGAGCGCGCGGACAGCGAGGGGCAGATTGCAGCGCTCGCCACCTGGCAGGCGCTGCTCGAAGGCGAGCGGGCCGCGCGCGTGAAGGCCGAAGAGCGCGCCGACAAGTTCGCGGCCGAGCGCAACCAGGCGATGCAAGAGCTGTGGGAGATGAGAGGGCAGCTCAAGGCCATGAACGAAACCCTCACCGCGCAGACGCTTGAGCTGGGCTCGCTGCGCGACCACGTTCGCGAACTGAAGGACCAACGAAATGCACAGTGAATCGCACACCGACTCCGACCGTGCGCCGCTCGACCAGCAGCCGCGCATGCGGGTGCCGCGCCAATGGCGCCGCCTCTTCGAAACCGTGGGTGTCGTCGGAAGCCTGTTCCTCGGCGGATTCGGCTCGGGCTACTTCTGGTCGACGCGCAACGCCGAAGTGCAGATGACGCGCCAGCGCGACGACCACCTCGCGGAAATCGACCGGCTTCGCGAAGCCTTCGGCGACCGCCTCACTTCCCTGGCCGGCCGCGTGAACCAAGCGGCCGGCACAGCGGCCAGCGCTGCGCAGACGGCGGGTGAAGCCGCGAGCACTGCGCAGAGCGCCGCACAGACCGCCAACCAAGCTGCCAAGACCGCGGCAAAGGAGTTCAAGAAACCATGATCGACACACAAACCCTCATCGACTGCACCGGCGCGACCCGGGCCAACGCCGAGCGCTACACCCTGCACCTGGCGGACGGCATGAACCGCTTTGGCATTCACTCGGACAACGCGGTGGCCGCTTTCCTCGGCCAGCTCGTGATCGAGTCCGACGAGCTGGCGAAGGTCGAAGAGAACCTCAACTACACGACGCCGGCGCGGCTGCGCGAGATCTTCCCGAGCCTGTTCGTGCAGGGCGGCTATCGCGCCGAGGACTACGTGCGCAACCCGCGTGCGCTGAGCATGCTTCGCTACAAGGGCTTCCACGGGCGGGGGCTGATTCAACTGACCTGGGAGGATGCCTACGTGGCCGCAGGGCAGGCCCTCGGCGTGAACTACCGCGCGAACCCCGAGCTGCTGCTGCAGCCGCTGCATGCAGCGCTGTCGGCCTGCTGGGTGTTCGCCGAGTTCAAGGGCTGTCTGCCGGCGGCCGAGCGCGGCGATGTGTACGACATCACGGGCCGAATCAACGGCAAGGCGCGGCTGAAGCTGGCCGAGCGCAAGGCGGCCACGGCGCGCGCGTACAAGGTGCTGAGCAAATGAGCCTGATGCAAGCCTTGTTGGTGTCCCTCGGGCTGAGCGTGGCGGGCAATGCTGCACTCGGCTGGGCGTGGTTGGGCGCGCGAGAGAAAGCGGCGACTGTCGTGCTGCAGCGCGACGATGCCCGGGCGGTGGCCTCGGCCTGCAGTGATGCGACCGACGACCTTCGCGACCTGGCCGACAAGCGCGCGACCGAAGCAAAGAAGGCGCAGGCCGTGGCGCGCGCGGTCGCGACGGGCCGGCAGCAAACGGCTCACACGATCTTGAGCACGCCGGCGGCGGTGCCGGGCGATGCCTGCGCGAGCGCTCAGGTGCGCGTCGATGCGTGGCTGAGGGGGAGGGTGCAGCCATGAGGCGTTATGTGCTCCTGGCTGGCGCTTTGGCCCTTGGCGGGGTGCTCGCGGGATGTGGGGTGGCCCCTCTTCGCGCAGTGAATGTGCCGGTGCCGGTGGAATGCCGCGTTGACGTGCCTGCGCGTCCGGCCATGCCGACCGAAGCGCTTTCGCCCGGCGTAGACCTCGACCGCTTCAGCGCGGCAGCGCTGGCAGAAATTGAACTGCGAGAGGGCTACGAGGGAGAATTGATAGTCGCGCTCAAGGGATGCACTACAGCACTTACCCTGGGGCTTTAACCGGGCTCAATGCAACTATTTGTGCTGCGCCACTAAGCAATCTCCGATGCATCGCCGGCATATTCGACATGCCATAGAGCCTGCGGATCGTTCATCAGGATACGAGCTCGCACCCATCCGAGGTTGGGCTGAGCCAAGCGAAGATTATTTTGCAAGGTGAATCGTGCAACAGGGCCGCGACGCTTCAAAACCCGTGCGTCTAGGTCGGCGGTCACGAATGCCCTAGAAGAGCGATCTTTTATAGCTTTCCGCTGGTCTTTCGTGGGCAACGGATTTTTCGCCCTTGAAAATGGGCTCATGACCGAAATTGGAGACGTAGCGAGTAAGTCAGACCATATTCTCGGATGTTCCGCGGTGATCGATCCATGGTGGGCGACCTTATAAAAATTACTACGGGTTTGGGGTCGGTCAGAATCTGCAATGACAGCACTCCACCCGGTTAACGGATTTCCGTGTTCTTCCAAGTCAGATCCCAACAATACGGAGTGCACGCCTGCAGTCAGATGCATTGCTACTGCAATATGATTTGGCGAGGGATTGGCGGCTCGCATTTGATCGGTCCACACAGTCGGAACCAGCGTCGCAAATTGAGCAGCAGCCTGCATTGTTGTTTCATCTGACGGGCTGAGGGACACAAGTCGGCTCGCGCCGGATAAGCTCTGCCAAATTTGACGATTTGCAATTGCAAATTTGGGGCGCCGGTTGCTTTTTTTAAGTATTGCGAGGACTCGCCCCAGTTCGTCGGTTCCTGAGGAAATCGGAAACGGCTGTTTAAGGTGCCAGTCCTTGAAGATTTCGATCACCTTGGCGAATTCGCCGTTCTTCAATGCCCCGGAAAGCGAAAAATCAGCAGAGATATATTGCTCGTACAACTCCGCAAGTCCAGAAATGTGATCGTCATGCCAATGCGTACAAGAGATCAATTTAACCGCAGGGTCGGAAATTCCAATGCTGGTTAAGTATTCAGCGGCGGCAGGCTTCTTGTTTCGAGCGTCGCGACAACTATCAATTATTGTCCATTCACCCTCTGCGTGGATCACCACGCACTCTCCATATCCTGGGCCGATTACCGTTACTTCGAGTTGATCTAGGGCGGGCGGAATTGCACTGAGCATTTAATCTTGCTCAAACCAGGCGGCTAAATCTTTGGCGCGCTCTAGAGCCTGTTCCATTTGAGGACGCTTCCAAAAATGTAGCCTGCGAAAGCGAATGGTTGAAACAGTCGAGCGTTGCCTAGAGCGTGCTGTTTCATACCCAACGCTCCAATAAAAAATGGCGCCTTCAGCGATTAGTTCATGATCATCGTCGGAGACCTCGCCTATAAGAAAATCGCCAATCTCATCGCGAGTTTGAGTGGAACTTATCAGACGAGCGGAAAATGTTCCACTGGACTTGTCTACGTTGGTGACTGTCCCAGTCCATTCTTCTAGAATTTTAAATATTGGAGCCGCGCCGTCAAACTCCGTACGAACAGATGTAGGAACTCTTGGGGATACTTGATGCGCATCAGTTTCAATATCTGTTGCGTAGCGTACTGGAGTCATTGACATTACCGCGGGGGCGTCAATTGCCACTTCTAAGCTGGATTCATCAACATCGGTAAGGGATATATTTAAAAACCCTGGTTCGGTACCATGCACAGGAGCCGGATTAAGGCCACGAGGGGCAGAACTGTTCAAGTGCCGCACGAACTCTCGCCCCGAAGCATCTAGTTCGACGCTCTTTATGCTTTTCACCAAACGCTCAAGTTTGGTTTCACTGATTTTCCACCCTTCCAGCGCCGAGAGGTTTCTAACTGACGAGGGTTCCCAAATGATGAGATTAGTCACGCAATGCCTCCGCGATTACACCATCTATGAGGTTATTGCTTTTTTCGATAGAACCTAAAAAATTCTCTGTAACGAAATCTGCAATGGCGGAACCGCTCGCTGCGCTAAAATCATAATGATCGTTGACATTAACGTAGACGCCAAATTGCGTAACGCCCGACGGTTGTACCTGTACGTTAACTAACCCACGGTGATCATCATCGCGACTAAGGGCTAATTGAACATTCAATAGGCCCACATGCTTTGGCCAAATCGAGTTCCAATATTGCTTTCCGGAGAGGCGATCGCCTGCCTTGTGCCATGCCTTCTCCGAGCCAGTGCGAAAGTGGGCTGCGTGGTTAAAACCAAGGGCTTTAATGGATACTGGATCTGTCAGCGCCATGGCACCGACGAATAAATCCATCATGGGCCTAATGCCGTCTTCGCGAGTGGTCATCAACTGAAACCGCTCGCGCTGAACAGTCACTTCAATGATGCCTAACTTGTATTTCGCGAGGTCGTCCAAGAGTACGAAGCCTTCTCCGTCCCTCGTCGCTGCGGCGGCGGCCTCCCGGCCGACTAGCCGATGGTCGGCGAACCAGATCGGTTGATAGGCTGGTGGAGCAAAGGGCCCCATTGCGACAATCGAGTAGTTCGTTGCGTCGACGTGATCGATCATCTGATTCGAAGGGTTGATGGGAGCATGTCCGATGGAGTGAGGCGAAACTAAAAGTTACCTGTACGAGCTTTTGGTTGTAGCACAACTTCGTGTTAAGGGACCGCAGATGGGTTAGCGCGAACGTAACTTTGAGCGCAACTTCTGTAAATGACAACATAGTCCCCACGGACACATGCTCAGTCGCTACGCTTTCTTCGCTGCGCTTGTGTTGACGGTGGTGCTTGTTAAGCCCAAACGCACAAACCACGGCCAAGATTCGTATTTGTCACCTCGTTGACGTATGTGCGTGTACCTGCGCAACGATGTCCAGCTTCGATGCCCGGAGACGCTTGCGACGTTCGGAATGTTCCAGCCCATCTCGAACAGGCGGCTGATGCCGTCGTGTCTGAGGTCATGAAAGTGAAGATCTTCGATGCCCAGAAGCGCGCACGCGTCTGTGAACAGCCGGCTGATGGTGTTGCTGTTGTAGGGAAAGACGCGCCCGGTCTGCTTGGGGTCGTCGCGACGGCCGACGATGACGGAAAGAGCTTCGGGCACGAGGAGGCATCGGACGTCGTTGCCTTCCTTTTCGCCCGGATGCTTCATGTCACGCACCCAGATTTCCGAGTGCTCCTCGTCAAGGTCTTCGAACGTTTGACGCGTGATTTCTTCCTGGCGGCGCGTGCTGAAAATCGCGTAGCAAATGATCAACTGCATTGGCGTTGTGCCCTTGCGCTTCACCCGCCCGAAGTGCGCCATCAGCTTGTCAAGCTCTTCAAGTGAGGGGCGCCGGTCGCGCTGACGTGACCTCGATGTCAGCCCAAGAGATTTACAGACTTTGCGCGCGTCATCGATAACTTGCGGATCGAGCTGATAGTTCCATGCGGGGCGGGCTAGCTGATAGACCGCCGCGATGTGAGACAGGTAATTGGCGGCGGTTTGGGGCTGTACCTTCAGGTCCTTGGCGAACTGAACCCAGTCAGCGCTTGTGATGATTGAACCGCGACGCTTGGCCAAGCTTGTGGCCGCGACCGAGGTCAGGACCTGAGATTTGGTCTTGCCGATGGCCTTGCGCGACTCGTCTACGTACTTCTGAATGGTCTCGGCGAAGGTCGGATCGGGGGCCTTGAGTTTCGCGAGCGCTCCTGGCTTAGCGAGCTCCGTCTCCCGATTTTTGATCCACAGCTTGGCTGCGGCCTCGCGGTCGAAAGTTTCCGTTTCGCTGTAGACGACGACGCCGTCCTCCTTGAGGCGGATGCGGGCCATGTGCGCTACGCTCCCGTCCCCGCGTTTGCGTTTTGTGATGTTGCCCAAAGACGCCTTCCCGGTGGTACATGTAAATTTGTGGCACTCAATGTACCACCGAGACTGAAAAAACAGCGCCAAACGAGAACGAATGACACTTAACGAGAACCGCATGAACACTGGGCTGGAGCTCGATCTGCCTCGACAGACGCTTGCCACCGAGGCCATGCGCCTCTCCGTCGCGCCGATGATGGACTGGACTGACCGCCATTGCCGTTACCTCCATCGCCTGCTGTCCCGCCACGCGTTGCTCTACACCGAGATGGTGACAACCGGCGCGCTGGTGCACGGCGACGTGCCGCGGCACCTTCGCTTCAACGCCGAAGAACACCCCCTGGCGCTGCAGCTCGGGGGCAGCGAGCCGGCCGACCTGGCGCACTGCGCCAAGCTCGGCGAAGAATGGGGCTACGACGAGGTCAACCTCAACTGCGGCTGCCCCAGCGAGCGCGTGCAGCGCGGTGCGTTCGGCGCCTGCCTGATGAACGAGCCGCAGCTGGTGGCCGATTGCGTGAAGGCGATGGTCGACGTGGTCGACATTCCGGTCACGGTGAAGCACCGCATCGGTATCGACAAGATCGAGAGCTACGAGTTCGTACGCGACTTCGTCGGCAAGGTGAGCGAGGCCGGCTGCCAGACCTTCATCGTGCATGCCCGCAACGCCTGGCTGCAGGGCCTGAGCCCGAAGCAGAACCGCGAAATTCCGCCGCTGCGTTACGAGCTGGTGCACCGGCTGAAGCACGACTTTCCGGCGCTGCGCTTTGCCATCAACGGGGGCATTTCAGTGAACGCGCAGGTGCACGAGCACCTGCGCCTGCTCGACGGCGTGATGGTGGGACGCGAGGCGTACCACAACCCCTGGTGGCTGGCCGAGTGGGACGCCGAGTTCTACGGCGCCGCGCCGCAGCCGCTGACGCGCGAAGAGGTGGAGTCGCTGATGTGCGACTACATGGTTCGCGAAGCGGCCGCGCATGGCACCAACTGGTGGTCGATCGCGCGCCACATGCTGGGCCTGCGCAACGGCCTGCCGGGCGCCCGCCGCTGGCGCCAGGTCTGGAGCGACCACAAGCTGAAGACGCGCCCGCCGCACGAGGTGATGGCCTTGGCGCATGAGCCGGTCGCGCAAGCCGCCTGAACGGGTCGCCTGAGCCCGCCCCCTGAACCAGCCATCTGAGCCGGCTATCTGAGCCGGCCGCCTGAACCCCCGCCAACTGCGCCGTTCAGGCCTCGGCAATCCCGCTTTTTTGCTTCCCCCGCCTCTGCGGATGCGTCGCCGTGCGCGAGCGGCCTCTATCGCAATGAAACGGTGTTCCGAAATTGCTACTTCCTGATAAGTGGCGCGTCAATCGTTTTTTGCTGAAAAATGGGGGTTCAGGGAAATAAAAAGGCTTGGATACATGAATGAACCGATTGGCGGCAAGGAAGAAGTGAGTGCGCTTGCACGAGGTCTGGCGCTCCTCAAGGTGATTGGCATGGGCTCCGGGCCCATCGGCAACAGGGAACTGGCAGAGGCCACGGGCATCCCCAAGGCCACGGTGTCGCGGCTCACCGCCACGCTGGTGAGCGCGGGATACCTGCGGCAGTCGGAAGACAGCGAGCGTTTCAGCCTGGGGCCGGCGCTGCTGGACATGAGCAGCCGCTACCTGCGGCATTTCGACTTGCGCGCGGTGGCACGGCCTTATCTGTTGGAGTTGTCGGAGTCGGGCGGCGTGAGCGTGCACCTGGGCGTGCGCGACGCGCTCGACGTGCTGGTCATCGATTCGCTGCGCCCGCGCGAGATGGTCATCAGCTCGCGCATCGAGGTCGGCACGCGCATGACGCTCGCCACCTCTGCGGCCGGCCGGGCCTACCTGGCCGCGCTGCCCGAGCCTGAGCAAGCGGCGCTGCTGGAGCAGATCCGGCTGGAAAGCGGCGAGCACTGGCGCGAGATCGAACCGGCGCTGATGGCGGGCCTCGACGACTACGCCCGGTTCGGCTACTGCGGCTCCTTCGGCGAGTGGCACCCCGACATTCACGCCCTGGGCTTCGCGCTCGAAGGGCCGCGCGGCGAGCGCTACACCGTGAGCTGCGGCGGCCCCGCCTACCTGCTGCCCAGGGACGCGATGGTGTCGCGCATCGCACCGCTGCTGCTGGAAACAGCGCAGCGCATCGCCGGCGAAGCCGGCACCCTCACCACCGACTGAACAAAGGGCTGCAGTTCGCGGGGTACTGCGGAACCGGCTTTGCCGGGCCGCAGATACTGCCCCCGGAAGGGGGAAGGCGAAGCGGACACGAAGTGCCGCGCAGCCTGGGGGAGAGCCCAGCTTCGCGGAACCGGCTTTGCCGGGCCGCAGGTGCCGCCCCCGGAAGGGGGAAGGCGAAGCGGACACGAAGTGCCGCGCAGCCTGGGGGAGAGCCCAGCTTCGCGGAACCGGCTTTGCCGGGCCGCAGGTGCCGCCCCCGGAAGGGGGAAGGCGAAGCGGACACGAAGTGCCGCGCAGCCTGGGGGAGGGCCTAGTTCGCTGCTTCCAGCCCGTTGTGGAAGTGCTCGCGCATGCGCGCCATGGCCGCTTCCGCATCGCGCGCCTCGATGGCCGCCATCACCGAGCGGTGCTCCGCCAGCGACTCTGCGATGCGCCCCGCCTTCAGCAGCGAGTTGTGCCGGTTGAGCTTCATCACCTTGCGCAGGTCGGCCACCATCTGGTCTCGCCACTTGTTGTTGGCGATGGCCAGCAACTGCATGTGAAAGCGCTCGTTCACCGCAAAGAAATGCTCGCGGTCTTCGGGCGAGGCCGCGGCCTCCAGCTCGGCGTGCAGTGCCTTCAGCTCGGCGCGCTGCGCGTCGGTGGCGCGCTCGGCCACCACGCCGGCGGCGTCGCTCTCCAGCAGCGAGAGCAGGTGGTACACGTCAGCCAGGTCCTGCTCGGACACCTCGGTCACGTAGGCGCCGCGGCGCACCTTCATCGTCACCAGGCCTTCGGCCGCCAGCACCTTCAGGGCTTCGCGCAGCGGCGTGCGGCTGATGCCGTACTCCTCGGCCAGCTTGAGCTCGTCGATCCAGCTGCCGGGCTCCAGCTCGCGCCTGAAGATCCGCTGGCGCAGCAGCTCGGCCACCTCTTCATAGAGGGCGCGGGGGGTGAGGGTGACGGCGGACATGGGCCGGACTGTACTTGAAAAAAAGCGTTTGAATTAATAATTATGGCTGGGTTAGACTCGCGGCCGGCTTGCAAATCCGTGCAGGCAAATTTGCGAATTCCCTGCAAGACACCGCGAACGGCCCCCTTCATGAGCAGCACACCCGAACCCACTTTCAAGCCCGCCGACCTCGAGGCCTGGGCCAAGTCCGCTGCCAAGTCCGCGCCCGGTGGCGACGTGAACGCGCTGAACTGGCTCACACCCGACGGCATCAGCGTGAAGCCGCTGTACACCGCGGCCGACCTGCAGGGCCTGAAGTACACCGACACGCTGCCCGGCTTCGAGCCCTACCTGCGCGGCCCGCAGGCCACCATGTACGCGGTGCGCCCCTGGACCATCCGCCAGTACGCGGGCTTTTCCACCGCCGAGGAATCGAACGCCTTCTACCGCAAGGCCCTGGCCGCAGGCGGGCAGGGCGTGAGCGTGGCCTTCGACCTGGCCACCCACCGCGGCTACGACAGCGACCATCCGCGCGTGACCGGCGATGTGGGCAAGGCCGGCGTGGCCATCGACTCGGTGGAGGACATGAAAATCCTGTTCGACCAGATCCCGCTGGACAAGGTCTCCGTCTCGATGACGATGAACGGCGCCGTGCTGCCGGTGCTGGCGGGCTATGTGGTCGCGGCCGAAGAGCAGGGCGTGGCGCAAGACCTGCTGAGCGGAACCATCCAGAACGACATCCTCAAGGAGTTCATGGTTCGCAACACGTACATCTTTCCGCCGGCGCCCAGCATGCGGATCATTGGCGACATCATCGAGTACACGGCGCAGCACATGCCCAAGTTCAACTCGATCTCCATCAGCGGATATCACATGCAGGAAGCCGGCGCCAACCAGGCACTGGAGCTGGCCTTCACGCTGGCCGACGGCAAGGAGTACGTGAAGACCGCGCTGGCCAAGGGGCTCGACGTCGACGGCTTTGCCGGGCGCCTGAGCTTCTTCTGGGCCATCGGCATGAACTTCTATCTGGAAGTGGCCAAGATGCGCGCGGCGCGCCTGCTGTGGTGCCGCATCATGAAGGAGTTCGACCCGAAGAACCCCAAGAGCCTGATGCTGCGCACGCACTGCCAAACGTCTGGCTGGAGCCTCACCGAGCAGGACCCTTACAACAACGTGGTGCGCACCACCATCGAGGCCATGGCCGCGGTGTTCGGCGGCACGCAGAGCCTGCACACCAATGCGCTGGACGAAGCCATTGCGCTGCCCACCGAGTTCAGCTCGCGCATTGCGCGCAACACGCAGCTCATCATTCAGGAAGAGACCCACATCACCAGCGTGATCGACCCCTGGGCCGGCAGCTACATGATGGAGAAGCTCACGCAGGACATGGCCGACGCGGCCTGGACCATCATCGAAGAGGTCGAGGCCATGGGCGGCATGACCAAGGCGGTCGACAGCGGCTGGGCCAAGCTCAAGATCGAAGCCGCCGCGGCCGAGAAGCAGGCGCGCATCGACTCCGGCAAGGACGTGATCGTGGGCGTCAACAAGTACAAGCTGAAGACCGAAGACGCGATCGACAGCCTGTCGATCGACAACGTGAGGGTGCGCGACCAGCAGGTGGCGCGGCTGCAGAGCATTCGCGCCGCGCGCGACACCGCCAAGGTGCAGGCCGCGCTGGACGCACTGACCCAGGCCGCAGAAGACGGCACCGGCAACCTGCTGGCGCTGAGCATCGACGCGGTGCGCCTGCGCGCCACGGTGGGCGAGATCAGCGACGCGCTAGAAAAGATTTTCGGCCGCCATCGTGCCGACACGCAAAAGGTGACCGGCGTGTACGCCGCTGCGTATGACTCGGCCGAAGGCTGGGAAGCACTGAAGACCGAAATCAACGCCTTCGCGGAAGAACAGGGCCGCCGCCCGCGCGTGATGATTTCCAAGCTGGGCCAAGACGGCCACGACCGCGGCGCCAAGGTGGTGGCCACGGCCTTTGCCGACCTGGGCTTCGACGTCGACATGGGCCCGCTGTTTCAGACGCCCGAAGAGTGCGCGCGCCAGGCCATTGAAAACGACGTGCATGCGGTGGGCGTGAGCACGCTCGCGGCGGGCCACAAGACGCTGGTGCCCGCCATCATCGAAGAGCTGAAGAAGCAGGGCGCGGACGACATCATCGTGTTCGTCGGCGGCGTGATTCCGCGGCAGGACTACGACTTTCTGTACGAGGCCGGCGTCAAGGGCATCTACGGACCGGGCACGCCCATTCCGGCCAGCGCCAAGGACGTGCTGGAGCAGATTCGCGCGGCCGTCGCGGCTTGAACGGAAAGGTCGACGTGAGCGATCTGTTGTCGCGGCTGTCCTTGCAGCCGGTGGATTCCACCGATTTCGAAGCCATGCTGGCCTTGCGCGTCGACGCGATGCGCCCGAGCCTGGAGCGCGTGGGCCGCTTCGACCCCGAGCGTGCGCGCGAGCGGCTGAGCGCGGGCTTCGTGGTGCCTTACATGCACCACATCGTGCTCGACGGCGAGCAGCGCGTGGGCTTCGTCACTCTCAAGCCCGAGGGCGCCGACGCGCTGCGCCTGGACCATCTTTATCTGCGCACCGGCTTCCAGGGCCTTGGCATCGGCGAATGGGTGCTGCAGTGGGCCAAGGCGCAGGCGCGTGAACAGCAGCGCGACATCGCACTCACCGCGCTGGTGAAGAGCGATGCCAACCGCTTCTATCTGCGGCACGGCTTTGTGTTCGAAGGGGAGGAGGGAGTCGATCTGCATTACCGCTGGCGCGTGGCGTCGGAGGCGGCGTGCTGAACACCGTGCAGGGCCTTGAAAGCGCGCTGTCCGATGTGCCTGGCATGGTGCAGCGCCGCGCCATCGCCAAGGCCATCACGCTGCTCGAATCGACCCGCGCCGACCATCGCACTCAGGCCGACACGCTGCTCACCGCGCTGCTGCCGCGCACCGGCAATTCTTTTCGCCTGGGCATCTCGGGCGTGCCCGGCGTGGGCAAATCGACCTTCATCGAAACCCTGGGGCTGCTGCTGATCGACAAGGGCCACCGCGTCGCGGTACTCACCATCGACCCCTCGTCCACCGTCTCCGGCGGCTCCATCCTCGGCGACAAGACGCGCATGGAGCGCCTGTCGGTGCATGAGCGCGCCTACATCCGCCCCAGCCCGTCGAGCGGCACGCTGGGCGGCGTGGCCGAGAAGACGCGAGAGGCCATGCTGGTGTGCGAGGCCGCGGGCTACGACGTGGTCATCGTCGAAACCGTGGGCGTGGGCCAGAGCGAAACCGCCGTGGCCGGCATGACCGACATGTTCGTGCTGATGCAGCTCCCCAATGCCGGTGACGACCTGCAGGCCATCAAGAAGGGTGTGATGGAAATCGCCGACCTGGTGGTCATCAACAAGGCCGACCTCGACAAGGACGCCGCCACGCGCGCGCAGGCCCAGATCACCTCCGCCCTGCGCCTGTTCGGCCACCAGGGCAACCCCGACCACACGCATGCCATGCACGACGCCCACAGCGGCGCCCAGGTGCGCTTCTGGCTGCCCAGGGTGCTGCAAATGAGCGCGCTCGCGGGCACCGGCGTCGACGCCTTCTGGGACGCCGTCACGCAGTTCAGGCAACTGCAGAGCGCCAACGGCAAGCTGGCCAAGCGCCGCGAGAAGCAGGCCACGGCGTGGATGTGGGAGCGCATCGACGCCGGGCTCAAGCACGCCTTCAGGCATCACCCGCAGGTGCGCGAGCTCCTGCCGCAACTCACGCAACAGGTGGCGCAGGGCATGCTGCCGGCCTCCACGGCGGCGCGCAGCCTGCTTGCGGCGGCGGCCATCACCGCGCGCCCCTGACACGGCCAGCGCATTGCAAGACACATCGCAAAAAAATCGCAGAGAAATTCAGGACCACAGCTTCGGAACACACCATGCAAGAACTGATTGAACAACTCGAACAGCGCCGCGCCAAGGCGCGCCTCGGCGGCGGGCAAAAGCGCATCGACGCGCAGCATGCCAAGGGCAAGCTCACCGCGCGCGAGCGCATCGAGCTGCTGCTGGACGACAACACCTTCGAAGAGTGGGACATGTTCGTCGAGCACCGCTCGGTCGACTTCGGCATGGCCGAGCAGAAGATCCCCGGCGACGGCGTGGTCACCGGCTACGGAATGATCAACGGGCGCCTGGTGTTCGTGTTCAGCCAGGACTTCACCGTCTTCGGCGGTGCGCTCAGCGAAGCGCACGCAGAAAAGATCTGCAAGGTGATGGACCAGGCCATGAAGGTCGGCGCACCGGTCATCGGCCTGAACGACTCGGGCGGCGCACGCATTCAAGAGGGCGTGGCCTCGCTCGGCGGCTATGCCGACGTGTTCCAGCGCAACGTGATGGCCTCCGGCGTGGTGCCGCAGATCAGCATGGTGATGGGCCCGTGCGCGGGCGGCGCGGTGTACTCGCCGGCCATGACCGACTTCATCTTCATGGTGAAGGACAGCAGCTACATGTTCGTCACCGGCCCCGAGGTGGTGAAGACCGTGACGCACGAGAGCGTGACGGCCGAGGAGCTGGGTGGTGCCATCACCCACACCACGCGCAGCGGCGTGGCCGACATGGCGTTCGAGAATGACGTGGAGGCGCTCATGATGCTGCGCCGCCTGTACAACTACCTGCCGCTGAACAACCGCGAGAAGCCGCCGGTGCGACTGGGCAACAACGGCCTGGGCGACCCGGCCGACCGGCCCGACTACTCGCTCGACACGCTGGTGCCCGACAACCCGAACAAGCCCTACGACATCAAGGAACTGATCCTGAAGGTGGTGGACGACGGCGACTTCTTCGAGCTGCAGCCCGACTACGCGAAGAACATCGTGATCGGCTTTGCGCGCATGGAAGGCCAGACCATCGGCATCGTGGCCAACCAGCCACTGGTGCTGGCCGGTTGCCTGGACATCAAGAGCAGCATCAAGGCCGCGCGCTTCGTGCGCTTCTGCGATGCGTTCAATATTCCGGTGGTCACCTTCGTCGACGTGCCCGGCTTCATGCCCGGCACGGGGCAGGAGTACGGCGGCATCATCAAGCACGGCGCCAAGCTGCTGTATGCGTACGCGGAGTGCACGGTGCCCAAGATCACCGTCATCACGCGCAAGGCCTATGGAGGTGCTTATGACGTGATGGCGTCCAAGCATTTGCGCGGCGACGTCAACCTGGCGTGGCCCCGCGCGGAAATTGCCGTGATGGGTGCCAAGGGCGCGGTGGAAATCATCTTCCGCGAAGACAAGAACGACCCTGAGAAGCTCGCTGCCCGCGAGGCCGAATACAAGGCCCGCTTTGCCAACCCGTACGTGGCCAGCGCTCGCGGCTACATCGACGACGTGATCCTGCCGCATGAAACGCGCAAGCGCATTTGCCGCTCGCTGGTGATGCTGCGCGAGAAGAAGCTCGAGAACCCGTGGCGCAAGCACGGGAACATTCCGCTCTGAGCGGCACGGAGAAGAAGAACATGTTCAAGAAGATCCTGATTGCGAACCGCGGCGAGATCGCCTGCCGCGTCATCCAGACCGCCAAGAAGATGGGCATCCTGACCGTCGCGGTTTATTCCGACGCCGACAAGGAAGCCCGCCACGTCGAGCTGGCCGACGAGGCCGTGCACATTGGCGCGGCGCCCAGCCGCGAGAGCTATCTGCAGGCCGACCGCATCATCGCGGCCTGCAAGCAGACCGGCGCCGAGGCCGTGCACCCGGGCTACGGCTTTCTGTCGGAGAACGAAGCCTTCGCGCGCAAGGTCGAGGAAGAGGGCATCGTCTTCATCGGCCCCAAGCACCATTCGATTGCGGCCATGGGCGACAAGATCGCTTCGAAGAAGCTCGCGAACGAAGCCAAGGTCAACACCATTCCAGGCTGGAACGACGCCATCGAAACGGCCGAGCGCGCCGTCGAAATTGCCAACGACGTCGGCTACCCCGTGATGATCAAGGCCTCGGCCGGTGGCGGCGGCAAGGGCCTGCGCGTGGCCTTCAACGACAAGGAAGCTTTCGAGGGCTTCACCTCCTGCCGCAACGAGGCACGCAACAGCTTCGGCGACGACCGCGTGTTCATCGAGAAGTTTGTCGAGGAGCCGCGGCACATCGAAATTCAGGTGCTGGGCGATTCGCAAGGCAACGTCATCTACCTGAACGAGCGTGAATGCTCCATTCAGCGGCGCCACCAGAAGGTGATCGAGGAGGCGCCGTCGCCCTTCATCTCCGACGCCACGCGCAAGGCGATGGGCGAGCAGGCCGTGCAGCTGGCCAAGGCCGTGAACTACCAGAGCGCGGGCACGGTGGAGTTTGTGGTCGGCAAGGACCAGAGCTTCTACTTTCTGGAGATGAACACGCGCCTGCAGGTGGAGCACCCCGTGACGGAATGCATCACGGGGCTGGACCTGGTGGAGCTGATGATTCGCGTGGCCGCCGGCGAGCCGCTGCCGCTCACGCAAGAGCAGGTGAAGCGCGACGGATGGGCCATGGAGTGCCGCATCAACGCCGAAGACCCGTTCCGCAACTTCCTGCCCTCGACCGGCCGGCTGGTGAAGTTTCAGCCGCCCGCGCAGACCATGTTCGCCAGCGACACCGCGCACCTGAACGGCGTGCGCGTGGACACGGGCGTGTACGACGGCGGCGAGATCCCGATGTACTACGACTCGATGATCGCCAAGCTCATCGTGCACGGCAAAGACCGCCAGCATGCGATTGCCCTCATGCGCGAGGCGCTCAACGGCTTCGTGATTCGCGGCATCAGCAGCAACATTCCGTTCCAGGCGGCGCTGCTGGCGCATCCGAAGTTTGTGGCGGGCGACTTCAACACCGGCTTCATTGCCGAGCACTACGGCAAGGGCTTCCACGCGGAAGACGTGCCGCACGCCGACCCCACGTTCCTGGTGGCGCTGGCGGCCTATGTGCACCGCCGCTACCGCGCTCGGGCCTCGGGCATCAGCGGACAGCTCGCGGGCCATGGGGTGAAGGTGGGCGAGCAGTTCGTGGTGGTCGAACTGGGGCCGGAGGGCAAGCATGTGCACCACCCGGTGTCGGTCACCGACTTCCACGGCAAGACCGGCGCGAGCGCGGTGGCCGTGGGCGGCAAGAGCTACAAGATCGACAGCAACCTGGCGCTGGGCGCAATTCGCGTGACGGGCATCGTCAACGACAAGCCCTTCACCGCGCAGGTGGAGCGCGGCGCAGGCAAGAACCCGCTGGCGCTGCGCGTGTCGCACGACGGCACGCAGATCGAGGCCCTGGTGCTGTCGCCGCTGGGCGCGCGCCTGCTGGAGCTGATGCCCTACAAGGCGCCGCCGGACCTGAGCAAGTTCTTGATGTCGCCGATGCCGGGGTTGCTGGTCGAGGTGTCGGTGCAGCCGGGGCAGCAGGTGCAGGCCGGCGAGAAGCTCGCGGTGATCGAGGCGATGAAGATGGAGAACGTGCTGTTCGCCACGCAGGACGGCGTGGTGGGCAAGATTTCCGCGAACAAGGGCGAGTCGCTTGCGGTGGACCAAGTCATCATGGAGTTCAACTGATGGGTGCCAACGACCTGCAACAAGCCGTCACGCTGCACCGGCCCGCAAAGCCGGTGCAACCTGCCGCCGCCAAGGCCACCGACCGCTGGTCGGTCGAGGGCATCCAGGCGCTGCTCGACAAGCCCTTCATGGACCTGGTGTTCGAGGCGCAGACGGTGCACCGCCAGCACTTTCCGGCCGGCGACATCGAGCTGGCCACGCTGCTGTCTGTGAAGACCGGCGGCTGCCCCGAGAACTGCGGCTACTGCCCGCAGTCGGCCGAGTTCGACACGGGCGTGAAGGCGCAGAAGCTCATGGAGGTCGACGAGGTGGTGCGCGCCGCGCAGGCCGCCAAGGACGCCGGCGCCACGCGCTTCTGCATGGGCGCCGCATGGCGCGCGCCGAAGGACCGCGACGTGGAGAAGGTGGCCGTGCTGGTCGAGGCCGTGAAGGGCCTGGGGCTGCAGACCTGCGCCACGCTGGGCATGCTGGAGCCGCACCATGCGCAGCAGTTGAAAGCCGCGGGCCTGGACTACTACAACCACAACCTGGACACCGCGCCCGAGTACTACACCGACGTGGTCGACACCCGCACCTACCAGGACCGGCTGGACACGTTGGCCCATGTGCGCAGTGCGGGCATCAGCGTGTGCTGCGGCGGCATCGTCGGCATGGGCGAGGCGCCGGTGCACCGCGCGGGGCTCATTGCGCAATTGGCCAACCTGAACCCGTACCCGGAGTCGGTGCCCATCAACAGCCTGGTGCGCGTGCCCGGCACGCCGCTGGCCGACTCGGAGCCGGTCGACCCCTTCGACTTCGTGCGCATGATCGCGGTGGCGCGCATCACCATGCCCACGGCGCGCGTGCGGCTGTCGGCGGGGCGCCAGCAGATGGGCGACGCGGTGCAGGCGCTGTGCTTCATGGCGGGCGCCAATTCGATCTTCTACGGCGACAAGCTGCTCGTGACGGGCAACCCCGACGTCGAGGCCGACACGGTGCTGCTGCGCAGGCTGGGCCTGAACGCACGGCAGGTTCAACAGACCCGCGAAGAAGGATGCGCCGCATGACCACGAGCATGACCACCCCACGTCCGTTCAAGGTGCTGGGCATCCAGCAGATCGCCATTGGCGGTACCGACAAGCTGCGCCTGCAGAAGCTGTGGGTCGACATGCTGGGGCTCGAGGTGACGGGCACTTTCAAAAGCGAGCGCGAGAACGTCGACGAAGACATCTGCGCCATGGGCGTGGGGCCGTTCAAGGTCGAGGTCGACCTGATGCAGCCGCTGGACATTGATAAAAAGCCCGCCGTTCACACCACGCCGCTGAACCACGTGGGGCTGTGGATCGACGACCTGCCCCAGGCGGTGGCATGGCTCACGGCGCAGGGCGTGCGCTTTGCGCCGGGCGGCATCCGAAAGGGCGCGGCCGGCTTCGACATCTGCTTCATGCACCCGAAGGCGAATGATGAGTTTCCGATTGCGGGCGAGGGCGTGCTGATCGAGATGGTGCAGGCGCCGGTGGAAGTCATTGCGGCTTTCAGCGCCTTTGCTGCTGCCCATTGAACAGTTTCTGGGCGGGCGGATTCACGTTGCAGCGCCGAGGCGCCGCGGTCACTCGCTGCACGCGCGGCAGCGCGTGAGCGTCAGGGCTTGGCTGCCGGAGGGCGTGCCTGCGAAGCGGCGCGGGCGCGCGCCAATGCCGCTTCGACGATCGAGCGCTTGCGGTCGCTGGCGTCTTGCGGGGTGGCGGGTTCAGGCGCTTTTTCGGCCAGCCGGGCATCGGTGTTGCGGTGCTTGCCGTGCGTTTCATACCGGCGCCGTGCGCTGTCGGCCTGCTCGGCGGACCAGGCCTGCCAGCCGCTGAGGCCGGGCGTTTCGACTTCGAGCGAGATGCAATCGACGGGGCACACCGGAATGCACAGCTCGCAACCGGTGCAGTGCGGCTCGATCACGGTGTGCATGCGCTTGTTGATGCCCACGATGGCGTCGGTGGGGCAGGCGTCCAGGCACAGGGTGCAGCCAATGCACCAGGCCTCGTCGATGACGGCCATGGCGCGCGGGCCTTCGGTGCCGAACTGCGGATCGAGCGGGAGCAGGGGCCGCCCGGTGATCAGCGCCAGCCGCTCGATGCCTTGCGCACCGCCCGGCGGGCACTGGTTGATGCCGGCCTCTCCATTGGCCACGGCCTGCGCGTAGCCTGCGCAGTCGGGGTAGCCGCACCGTGTGCACTGCGTCTGGGGCAGTGCGTCGTTGATGCGTGCGGCGAGTCCGTTCACTGGGAGAGAGCGTGCGCGCTTCAGCGCGCGGCGCTGGCGCGCGGCTTCTTGCGCGCGGCGGTTTTCTTCGCAGGGGCAGCGGGCGCTGGTGCTGGTGCCGCAACGGCCACGGACTTCTTTGCCGGGGCCTTCCTGGCAGCAGCCGGGGCGGCAGCGGCCGTCTTGCGGACCGGCTTGACGGTGTCTTCGGCCGCCAGCTCGGCCCGGTTGCCGGCACGGCTCTGGGGCTCGTCGTTGGCGGCGATGAACTTCACCACCTTCGGGTACACCAGGTCGCGCCAGCGGCGGCCGCTGAAGATGCCGTAGTGGCCCGCGCCCTTGACTTCGTAGTGCTCGCGCTTGCTGTCGGCAATGCCGGTGCAAAGGCTGTGCGCGGCCTCGGTCTGGCCGGAGCCGGAGATGTCGTCGAGCTCGCCTTCCACCGTGAGCAGCGCGGCGCCGCGAATGTCCTGCGGGCGCACGCGTTCGATTTGGCCTTCGGGGTTCTTGACGTCCCACGTGCCGTTGACCAGGTCGAAGTCCTGGAACACGGTGCGGATGGTGTCGAGGTAGTAGTCGGCGTCCATGTCGAGCACGGCGTTGTACTCGTCGTAGAACTTGCGGTGGGCCTCGGCGCTGGCGTCGTCGCCCTTGATGAGGTCCTTGAAGTAGTCGTAGTGGCTCGTGGCGTGGCGGTCGGGGTTCATGGCCACGAAGCCGGTGTGCTGCAGAAAGCCGGGGTACACGCGGCGGCCCGCACCCGGAAAGCCCTGTGGCACCGGGTAGATCACATTGTTCTCGAACCACTCGTAGGTCTTGTTGGTCGCGAGGTTGTTCACCGACGTGGGCGATTTGCGCGCGTCGATGGGGCCGCCCATCATGGTCATGGTGAGCGGCAGCGCCTCGCCGCGGCTGGCCATGAGGGACACGGCCGCCAGCACGGGCACGGTCGGCTGGCACACGCTCACCACGTGGCAGTTGCCGTATTCGGCCTGCAGCAGGCGAATGAACTCCTGCACGTAGTTGATGTAGTCGTCGAGGTGAAACTCGCCTTCGGACTGCGGCACCAGGCGCGCGTTTTTCCAGTCGGTGATGTAGACCTTGTGGTCCTGCAGCATGGTGCGCACGGTGTCGCGCAGCAGCGTGGCGTAGTGGCCCGACAGAGGCGCCACGATCAGCACCACGGGCTGGCTCTTGAGCGTCTTGAGGATGTGCGGCTCGTCGGTGAAGCGCTTGAATCGGCGCAGCTCGCAGAAGGGCTTGTCCAGCGCAATGGCTTCCTGGATGACGACGTCTTCGCCGTCGACCTTCACCGACTTGATGTTGAATTCGGGCTTCTCGTAGTCCTTGCCCAGCCGATACAGCAGGTCGTAGCCAGCGGCCATGCGTTGCGCCATGGGCAACTGGCCCCATACCGCGCCTTGACCATAGAGTTTGGAGGCTGCCTGGGCGAAGTCCGAGAAGGGCTCCATCAAGGAACGCTGGGCTTCGTAGAGTTGGTAGAGCATCGCTGGTGTCGGAGTGGAATGTTGCAGTGCAATATATCAGCGCATTCGCCGCGGTGCAGGGGGCCTAACCCCTACACCGGCCCCGCTGCCAGGGTGCTGTTTTTGCAGAGCGTGAAGGAATTGGCACCGGGCCGATTCCCTCACACCTTGCTGTCACCTAGATGACTTTGGCGATCGAGGCACACACGTGCTCGATGTTCTTGCTGTTCAGCGCGGCCACGCACATGCGCCCGGTGTCGGTGCCGTACACGCCGAACTCGTTGCGCAGGCGAACCATCTGGTCCTTGGTAAGGCCGGAGTAGCTGAACATGCCGATCTGCGTGGTGATGAAGCTCATGTCTTCCTTCACGCCGGCGGCCTTCAGGCCGTCGACCAGCTTCTGGCGCATGGCCTTGATGCGCACGCGCATCTCGCCCAACTCCTTCTCCCACAGGGCGCGCAGTTCGGGGGTGCCGAGCACCGCGGCCACCACGGCACCGCCGTGGATCGGCGGGTTGCTGTAGTTGGTGCGGATTGCGATCTTCAGCTGCGACAGCACGCGGCCGGCTTCTTCCTTGTTCTCGCACAGCACCGACAGGGCACCCACGCGCTCGCCGTACAGGCTGAAGCTCTTGGAGAACGAGGTGGACACGAAGAAGGTGAGCCCCGCAGCGACGAACTTGCCGACCGCCGCGCCGTCTTCCTTCAGGCCGTAGCCGAAGCCCTGGTAGGCCATGTCGAGGAAGGCCACGAGCTTCTTCGCCTTGACGGCGGCAACCACCTGGTCCCACTGCTCGGACGTGATGTCGTAGCCGGTGGGGTTGTGGCAGCAGGCGTGCAGCACGACCACGGTGCCGGCGGCGGCAGCGTTCAGGGCCGCCAGCATGCCGTCGAAGTCGATGCCGCGCCTGGCCGCATCGTAGTAGGGGTAGCTTTCGACTTCGAAGCCGGCATTGGTGAACAGCGCGCGGTGGTTTTCCCAGCTCGGGTCGCTGATCAGCACCTTGGCCGCGGGATTGAGTTTTTTCAGGAAGTCGGCGCCGACCTTCAGGCCGCCGGTGCCGCCGATGGCCTGGATGGTGGCTACGCGGCCGGAGGTGACGGGTTCGCTGTCGGCGCCGAAGACCAGCGCCTTCACGGCGTTGTCGTACGCGGCAATGCCGTCGATGGGCAGATAACCACGCGCAGAGGGCGCTTTCATCATGTTCTGCTCGGCGGCCTGCACGCACTGGAGCAGGGGCAGCTTGCCGTTGTCGTCGTAGTAGACGCCGACGCCGAGGTTGACCTTCTGGGGATTGGTGTCGGCGGAAAATTGCTCGTTGAGGCCGAGGATCGGGTCGCGCGGTGCCATTTCGACCGCGGTGAACATAGACATGGAAAGGTCCTTTGGGATGAAAGCTTCGCTGGCAACCGGACTTGCGCTACGCTTTCCGGTTGCCTTGAATTTTACCGGCGCGAGCGCCACCTGTCGGGAACAGCCATGCCAGAGACCAACGAAGCCATAGCAGACCTGAAGAAACTGGACCCGATCGGTCCGGCGCCGCAGGGCGAATTCGTCCGCTACCCGGGCTCGCCTTTCGAGCTGTTCCAGCCCTATCCGCCGGCGGGCGACCAACCCAAGGCCATTCAGGGCCTGGTGGAGGGCGTGGTCGACGGCGAAGTGTTCCAGACCTTGCTGGGTGTGACCGGTTCGGGCAAAACCTTCACCATGGCCAACGTGATTGCCCAGCTGGGCCGCCCGGCCATCATCTTTGCGCCCAACAAGACGCTGGCGGCGCAGCTGTACAGCGAGTTTCGCGAGTTCTTTCCGAAGAACGCGGTCGAGTACTTCGTGAGCTACTACGACTACTACCAGCCCGAGGCCTACGTGCCCCAGCGCGACCTGTTCATCGAGAAGGACTCCTCGATCAACGAGCACATCGAGCAGATGCGCCTGTCGGCCACCAAGAGCGTGCTGGAGCGGCGCGACACGGTCATCGTGGCCACGGTGAGCGCCATCTACGGCATCGGCACGCCCGAGGACTACATGGAGATGCGGCTGATTGCCCGCGTGGGCGACAAGGTCGGCCAGCGCGACCTGATCTCGCGGCTCATCCGCATGCAGTACACGCGCAACGAGCAGGACTTTGCGCGCGGCACGTTCCGGGTGCGCGGCGACACCATCGATGTGTTTCCGGCCGAGCACAGCGAGCTGGCCATTCGCTTCGAGCTGTTCGACGACGAGATCGAGTCGCTGCAGCTCTTCGACCCGCTGACCGGGCGCATCCGCCAGAAGGTGCCGCGCTTCACGGTGTACCCGTCGAGCCATTACGTGACGCCGCGCGACAAGGTGCTGGCGGCGGTGGAAACCATCAAGCTCGAGCTGAGCGACCGGCTCAAGGAACTGGTGGGCGCGGGCAAGCTGGTGGAAGCGCAGCGGCTGGAGCAGCGCACGCGGTTCGACCTCGAAATGCTGGCGGAAATCGGCCACTGCAAGGGCATCGAGAACTACACGCGCCACCTCTCGGGCGCCGCGCCGGGCCAGCCGCCAGCCACGCTGACCGACTACATGCCCAAGGACGCGCTGATGTTCCTCGACGAGAGCCATCAGATGATCGGCCAGCTCGGCGGCATGTACAACGGCGACCGGGCGCGCAAGACCACGCTGGTGGAGTACGGCTTTCGCCTGCCGAGCGCGCTGGACAACCGGCCGCTGAAGCTGGAGGAGTTCGAGACGCGCATGCGCCAGTGCATTTTCGTTTCGGCCACCCCGGCGCAGTACGAGAAGGACCATGCGGGCAACGTCGTCGAGCAGTTGGTGCGCCCCACCGGGCTGATCGACCCCGAGGTCGAGGTGCGTCCCGCTACCCACCAAGTGGACGACGTGCTGGGCGAGATCCGCATTCGCGTGGACAAGAACGAGCGCGTGCTCATCACCACGCTGACCAAGCGCATGGCCGAGCAGCTGACCGATTACCTGGGCGACAACGGCGTGAAGGTTCGCTATTTGCACAGCGACATCGACACCGTGGAGCGTGTGGAAATCTTGCGCGACCTGCGTCTGGGCACCTTCGACGTGCTGGTGGGCATCAACCTGCTGCGCGAGGGGCTGGACATTCCCGAGGTGTCGCTGGTGGCGATTCTGGACGCCGACAAGGAAGGCTTTCTGCGTTCCGAGCGCTCGCTGATCCAGACCATCGGCCGGGCAGCGCGAAACCTGAGCGGCAAGGCCATTCTTTACGCCGACCGCATGACCGAGTCGATGAAGAAGGCAATCGACGAAACCGAACGCCGGCGTGCGCGCCAGGTGGCCCACAACGAGGCCAACGGCATCACGCCGCGCAGCATCGTCAAGCAGGTGCGCGACCTGATCGACGGTGTCTACAGCGAGAAGACGGGCAAGGAAATGGCCAAGCTCGACCTGGAACGCGCCCGGGTCGAGGACATGAGCGAAAAGGACATCGCCCGGGAAATCAAGCGGCTCGAAAAGCAGATGCTGGAGCACGCCCGCAACCTCGAATTCGAGAAGGCGGCCCGGGTGCGCGACCAGTTGGCGCTGCTGCGGGAGCAGGCATTCGGGGCGTCGGGTGGGGACAACATCGTGATCCTTCCGGCGTAGGCCGCAAGCCCGCGCTCTTCAAGGGGTCTGCGCTGGGGTTTACCCCAGCAGAGTTGAGGGGCTTCTGCTATACTTGACCGAAACACTCAAGAACAAAAAAGAACTTCGCGATGAAGGACCGACTCCTACCGGCTGGTTCACCAGCGTCAGGGGTCGGGCAGGGCGGAGACGAAGTCACCGCGGTCCAGGACCAGGGTGTCATTTCAACGGTAAGCACTTGAAGGAGCTTGCGATGCGTCTCACTACCAAAGGCCGTTTTGCGGTCACCGCCATGATCGATCTGGCGCTGCGCCAGAACACCGGTCCGGTCACGCTGGCCGCAATCAGCCAACGGCAACAGATTTCTCTGTCGTACCTCGAGCAGTTGTTCGGCAAATTGCGCCGCCACGAGCTGGTCGAGTCGACCCGCGGCCCCGGCGGCGGCTACAGCCTCGGCCGCAAGGCGGCGGACATCACAGTGGCCGACATCATTGTGTCCGTCGATGAGCCCATCGATGCCACTCAGTGCGGCGGCAAGGAAAACTGCCTCGGCGAAGCCGGTCGCTGCATGACCCACGAACTCTGGGCCTCGCTGAACCAGCGCATGGTCGAGTTCCTCGACTCGGTCACGCTGCAAAAGCTGGTCGACGATCAGATCGCCAAGGGCGTGCAGATCGAGAACAAGCCAGTGGTCAAGCGCGCGATTTCGGCGCAGCCGGTGGTCAAGCCGATTCGCGTGAATGCGCCGAATTCGGTGTTCGCCCTCGGCAACGTCTTCGCCAAGTCCTGAGATTCGCGAGCGGCGCCCTGAAGCGCCGCCGCGAAAAGCCCAGATCAAAGAACAACCCCCACGCCAGCCCGAGCCAGCCATGGACGTCACTCCTCATTTCCCGATCTATCTCGATTACGGCGCCACCACGCCGGTCGACCCGCGTGTGGTCGACGCCATGATTCCCTGGTTGCGCGAACACTTCGGCAATCCGGCGTCACGCAGCCACGCCTGGGGCTGGGAAGCCGAAGAGGCGGTCGAGAAGGCGCGCGGCCAGGTGGCCGAGTTGATCAATGCGGATCCGCGCGAGATCGTCTGGACGTCGGGTGCCACCGAGTCGATCAACCTCGCGCTGAAGGGCGCGGCCCAGTTCTACAAAGGCAAGGGCAAGCACCTGATCACGCTGAAGACCGAGCACAAGGCCGTGCTCGACACCATGCGCGAGCTGGAACGCCAGGGCTTCGAAGTCACTTACCTCGATGTCGAGGAAAACGGCCTTGTCGATCTGGAGAAGTTCAAGGCGGCGATCCGCCCTGACACCATCCTGGCCAGCGTGCTGTTCGTCAACAACGAAATCGGCGTCATTCAGGACGTGGTCGCGCTGGGCAATGTGTGCCGCGAAAAGGGCGTGATCTTCCACGTCGATTCGGCCCAGGCCACCGGCAAGGTCGAGATCGACATCACGGCGTTGCCCATTGACCTGATGAGCCTCGCCTCGCACAAGACCTACGGCCCCAAGGGCATCGGCGCCTTGTACGTGCGCCGCAAGCCGCGCATTCGCCTCGAAGCGCAAATGCACGGGGGCGGCCATGAGCGCGGCATGCGTTCGGGCACCTTGCCCACGCACCAGATCGTCGGCATGGGCGAGGCATTCCGCATCGCCAAGCTCGAGATGAAGGACGACATCGCCCATGCGGCCCGCCTGCAGAAGCGTCTGCTGGACGGCCTGAAGGATGTCGAGCAGGTGTTCATCAACGGCGACCTCGAACATCGTGTGCCGCACAACCTGAACATGAGCTTCAACTACGTCGAAGGCGAGTCGCTCATCATGGGCATCAAGGGCCTGGCGGTGTCGTCGGGTTCGGCGTGCACCTCGGCCAGCCTGGAACCCAGCTACGTGCTGCGCGCCCTGGGCCGCAGCGACGAACTGGCCCACAGCAGCCTGCGCATGACCATCGGTCGTTTCACGACCGAAGAAGAAATCGACTACGCCATTTCGACCATCAAGCACAACGTGGCCAAGCTGCGCGAGCTGAGCCCCCTGTGGGAGATGTTCCAGGACGGCGTCGACATCAGCACGATCCAGTGGTCGGCCCACTGACACGAACACAAGCGGCCCGCCCAGGGCTCCACGATTGAACAAAGTTTGAGAGGTACACCATGGCATATTCTTCCAAGGTCATCGACCACTACGAAAATCCACGCAACGTCGGCTCCTTCGAAAAGGGCGACGACTCGGTAGGCACCGGCATGGTCGGCGCACCGGCTTGCGGCGACGTGATGAAGCTGCAGATCAAGGTCAACCCCGAAACCGGCGTGATCGAAGACGCACGCTTCAAGACCTACGGTTGCGGCTCCGCCATTGCCTCGTCGTCGCTCGTGACCGAATGGGTCAAGGGCAAGACACTCGACGAAGCGGCTGCACTCAAGAACGCACAGATCGCTGAAGAGCTGGCGCTGCCGCCCGTCAAGATTCACTGCTCCATCCTGGCCGAAGACGCGATCAAGGCCGCCGTGAGCGACTACAAGGCCAAGCACGGCGTCAAGACCGCATCTGCCGCTGCCGAAGCCGTCCACTGACATGGCCGTTACGCTGACCGAAGCCGCTGCGCGACACGTCACCCGGTACCTTGGCAAACGAGGCAAGGGCGTGGGCGTTCGGCTGGGCGTGAAGACCACCGGTTGCTCGGGCCTGGCCTACAAGCTCGAGTACGTGGACGAGTTCACGCCTGACGACGTGGTGTTCGAAGACCACGGCGTGAAGGTACTGGTCGACCCCAAGAGCCTGGCCTACATCGACGGCACGCAGCTCGACTTCGTGCGCGAAGGCCTGAATGAAGGCTTCAAGTTCATCAACCCGAACGAACGCGACCGTTGCGGCTGCGGCGAGAGTTTTCGCATCTGATGCACCGTCGCTGACAGCGACCACAGCCGCCACCATGTCATGTGCTGGCGGTTTTTTCTTGCCATGAACCTGAACGACACCGACTTTCAACTGTTCGACGTCCCGCCGACTTTTGCGCAGAACCGCGCCGCGCTGGACGCGCGCTGGAAAGAGCTGCAGCGCGAAGCCCACCCGGACCGCTTTGCCGCGCAGGGCGCAGCCGCGCAACGCGTGGCCATGCAGTGGTCGGTGCGCATCAACGAGGCTTACCAGCGGCTCAAGGACCCGGTGCGCCGCGCTAGCTACATCTGCGAGCTGAACGGCGCCCCGCTGAACGCGGAGAACAACACGGCGATGCCGCCGGCGTTCCTCATGCAGCAGATGGAATGGCGCGAGGCGCTCGACGACATCGACAACACCGCTGCGCTCGACAAGCTGCAGGCCGAGGTAGAGGCCGCACGCGAGGGCGCGCTGTCCTCGCTCGACTCGCTGATCGACCAGAAGGGTGACCACTCCGCCGCTGCGCAGCAAGTGAGAGCCCTCATGTTCATTGAGCGCTTCGCACAGGACGTCGAAAACAAATTCGATCAGTTGGGACAATAGCGGCATGGCTCTTCTTCAAATTTCCGAACCCGGCCAAGCGCCCGATCCGCACCAGCGCCGCATTGCCGTAGGCATCGACCTGGGTACCACGCATTCGCTGGTGGCCTCGGTGCGCAACGGCGTGGCCGAGTGCCTGCCCGACGACCAGGGCCGCGTGCTGCTGCCTTCGGCCGTGCGCTACCTTGAGGGCGACCGCCGCCAGATCGGCTTCGATGCCTTGGCCGCGCGCGCGCAAGACCCCGCCAACACCATCACGTCGGTGAAGCGGCTCATGGGCCGCGGTCTGACCGACATTGGGAACCGCGATGCCATGTCTTACCGCATCGGCAGCAGCGACGGCGGCATGGTGACGGTGCAGACACTGGCAGGCGAAAAGTCGCCCGTCGAGATCAGCGCCGAGATCCTTGCCACGCTGCGCTATCGCGCGCAGGACACCTTCGACGACGACGAGCTTTATGGCGCGGTCATCACCGTGCCGGCGTACTTCGACGAAGGCCAGCGCCAGGCGACCAAGGACGCCGCGCAACTGGCGGGCCTCAACGTGCTGCGCCTGATCAGTGAACCCACGGCCGCGGCCATCGCCTACGGCCTGGACAACGCCAGCGAAGGCGTCTACGCGGTCTACGACCTGGGCGGCGGCACCTTCGACATCTCGATCCTGCGGCTGACGCAGGGCGTGTTCGAAGTGATTGCCACGGGCGGCGACTCGGCCCTCGGCGGCGACGACTACGACCACGCGCTGGCCGATTTCGTGCTCGCGCAAACGGGCCTGCGCGCCGCGAGCGATGCCGACAAAGCCGCGTTGCTGGTGGCGGCGCGTGCCGCCAAGGAAGCGCTCACCGAATCGGCATCGGCTGTGTTCAGCGCCAGCGTTGCAGGCGAGTCGCTCGCGTTCGAACTGACGCGCGAACAGTTCTACGCGGCCACCCAGGCGCTCACCGAACGCACCATCGCCGCCGTGCGCAAGGCGCTGCGCGACGCGAAGCTCAAGGCCGACGACTTGCAAGGCATCGTGCTCGTCGGCGGCTCCACGCGCATGCCGCAAGTGCGCCGTGCCGTCGCCGATTTCTTCGGCCGTGAACCGCTGGTCAACCTGAACCCCGACGAGGTCGTGGCGCTGGGCGCCGCTATTCAGGCCAACCAGCTGGCCGGCAACAACGGCGCGGGCGAACTGCTGCTGCTCGACGTGATTCCGCTGTCGCTCGGCATCGAGACCATGGGCGGCCTGGTCGAGCGCATCGTGCCACGCAACCAGACCATCCCGACCGCGATGGCACAGGACTTCACCACCTACAAGGACGGCCAGACCGCGCTGGCGCTGCACGTGGTGCAAGGCGAGCGCGACCTGGTGTCCGACTGCCGCAGCCTGGCGCGTTTCACGCTGCGCGGCATTCCGCCGATGGCGGCGGGCGCGGCGCGCATCCGCGTGACTTTCACCGTCGACGCCGACGGCCTGCTGAGCGTGAGCGCCAAGGAGCAGGGCAGCGGCGTGGAAGCCAGCGTGGCCGTGAAGCCTTCGTACGGCCTGTCGGACGACCAGATCGCCACCATGCTGCAAGAGAGCTTCTCCACCGCGCAACAGGACATGAAGGCCCGTGCGCTGGTCGAGTCGCGCGTCGATGCGGACCGCATGCTGCTGGCCACGCAGAGCGCGCTCGATGCCGACGGCGACTTGCTGAGCGGCGAAGAGCGCGCCGTTATCGACGCATCGATGGCGCAACTGCGCGAAGCCGCCAAGGGCAGCGAGGAGGCGGCGGCCATCGAGGCCGCCACCAAGAAGCTCGCCGACGACACCGAGGCCTTTGCCGCGCAGCGCATGAACGTCGGCATTGCGCGCGCACTGGCCGGCCGCAAGGTCGAATCTCTCTAGAAGAACAACATGCCCACGATCAAGATCTACCCGCACCCTGAGTACTGCCCGCAGGGCGCCGAAATCACCGCGCCCGCCGGCACCTCGATCTGCGAGGCGCTGCTGGACAACCACATCAACCTCGAGCACGCCTGCGAGATGAGCTGCGCCTGCACCACCTGCCACGTCATCGTGCGCGAGGGCTTCAATTCGCTCAACGAAGCGCAAGAGGGCGAAGAAGACCTGCTCGACCGCGCCTGGGGCCTGGAGCCGCAGTCGCGCCTGAGTTGCCAGTCGATCCTGGCGCAGGAGAATGTGACCATCGAGATCCCCAAGTACTCGATCAACCACGCCAAGGAAAACCACTGATGTCCCGTTTGATCGTTCTCGATACCGAAACCACCGGCCTCTCTGCTGAGAACGGCGACCGCGTCATCGAGCTTGGCTGCGTGGAGCTGTTCAACCGAAAGCTCACGGGCAACGACCTGCACATGTACTTCAACCCGGAGCGCGAGAGCCATGAAGACGCGCTCAAGGTGCACGGGCTGACCACCGACTTCCTGCGCGACAAGCCCAAGTTTGCGACGCTGGCCAACGACATCGTCGAGTACCTGCGCGATGCCGAGCTGATCATTCACAACGCGGCCTTCGACGTCGGCTTCCTCAACAAGGAGTTCGAGCGCGCCGGCCTGCCGCCGCTGCGCACCTTCGTCAGCGACGTGACCGACACGCTGGCCATGGCCAAGCAGGTGTACCCGGGCAAGCGCAATTCGCTGGATGCGCTGTGCGACCGCTTCGGTGTCGACCGCTCGAACCGCACCTTCCACGGCGCCAAGCTGGACGCGCAGTTGCTGGCCGATGTCTACATCAACCTCACGCGCGGGCAGGACGCACTGCTGATCGACGTGGCGTCGAACGAGCCGGTGCAGGGCACCACCGTGGTGGCCATCGACCTGAGCCAGTTCGCACTGCCTGTGATTGTTGCGGGCGAGCAGGAACTGGCCGCGCACGAGGCGGTTTTGACGCAACTCGATAAATCCAGTGGTGGTCGCACGCTGTTTCGCCAAAACAGCGAAAAAGCTGTGGCATAATCTGAGGCTTCGCACAACGCGATACGTGTTCAAGACACTGAAGTCAAAAGCAGTGTCTCAGGGCGGTTAGCTCAGGGGTAGAGCACAGCATTCACACTGCTGGGGTCGGAGGTTCGAAACCTCCACCGCCCACCAAATAGAAAAAGCGACTTGGATTTCCAAGTCGCTTTTTTCTTGCCCGTTTGTTTTTGGATTGGCCTTTGAATTGCTACTGGGCGCCGAACAGGTCGTCGCAGGTGTCGCAAGCAAAGTACAGCTTCTGCTCGCCGCACTGCACCGAACCCGTGGCGCCCGCGCGAATCTGCCAATCGCACGACCGACCCTGCCGCGTCAGCGTGCCTTCGGCGTAGCAGGGCGCCAGTTCGTAGTTGTCGTGCAGGGTCTTGTAGTCGACTTCTTTTGCGCGCGAAAAGAAGGCCTGTGCCTTGCCATGGCTGCGCGGCACATCGGATGCTCGGCACGAGGCCGGCTCCGTCGAATGGAAATCGGCGACATAGACATTGCTGAACGCGGCATCGCGCGTGGCGCAAGAAGCGACGAGCGCAGCGCCCGCCAGCAGCGCTAGAACCCGGGCTCTCACTTCCACACCGCCGAACTTGCTTCTCCGGGGTTCTTGTACGACACGGCCGGGTGCCGGTAGACGTCGCTGGCCTTCAGGTTGAACTGCGCATACAGCGCCTCGATCAGCCATTGAAGCGACGTGTTCTGCGCGGCCGTGACGGCCTCGTAGCTGTTGTCGTCGACGTGCTTGCCCACCAGTTCGATGCCGATCGAATCGCTGTTCACCGGGTAACGGTCCGGGTAGGGCTTGGCGCGCTCGTGCGCGTCGATGGCGTTGATCTGGCTGGTCCACGACATTGCCAGCATCTTGGCCATGGCAGCGGTGTCGCAGCTGCTCTTGTTGACGGTCAGGCACTTTGACTTGATGAGCTTGCCCACGTGGTAGCACCGCGCGAAGACGCTGGCCGTCTGGTAGATCTGGCCGTTCTTGTCGATCAGAAAGTGAGCGCCGTTGCCGCCCACCTCATAGCCGTTGAGGCTGGACTCGGCGGTGCCGGAGTCGGTCTGGTGAACGACGATGGCCAGCACGCTGGGCAGCGCGCCGTGCTCGATACCCGATGACCTTCTGAGAATCACCTTGGGGTCGACAAGCATCCCGTTGGCGTCGATGGTGGACATTTTTTCTCCTCCCTCTGTAAAAGCCGCTCGCCGGGTGGCGCCAGCGCTGCAAAGTACAGCACACCACCCGCAGATCCCCAAGCCGCAGTGGTAACGCGGTTTATCAATGCGAGATCAAGTGAATGCTTTCGTGAAGGTGCTACGTTTTGCTGTCACTGGCGCTCGTTGCGACAGCTGCGCCGCAAGCGCACTTTCGGCCTATGGCGCAAAGACAACGCATTGGTGCAATCGCCGCGAGCGGAGCCATCTCCTGCGATATGTCGGCACAGGCCGACGCCAAGTGCAGCGAAGGCCTCTCGACTTTTCTGAGGCACGGGCCTACAACGAGTGAACAAGGAGCAAAACCATGGCCACCCATCCCGACCTTCCGACACCCGTGACCCCGGACCTGCCCGTAGAACCCGACCAAGGGCCGAGCACCGTCCCCGACGAAACCACAGACCCGGTGCCACCGCCCACCGTCCTGTGAGCTGCAAGCACCACGCGCCGCGCTAAGCTCGCGCGATGGATGAAATCGATTGCGCCGTCATCGGCGCGGGTGTGGTTGGCCTGGCCGTGGCGCGCGCGTTGGCGCTTGAGGGCCGGGAGGTGCTGGTGCTCGAATCCGAAGGTGCGATTGGCACTGGGACCAGTTCGCGCAACAGCGAGGTTATTCACGCGGGAATCTACTATCCGCAGGGCTCGCTCAAGGCGAAGCTGTGTGTCGAGGGCAAGCAATTGCTCTACGCCTATGCAGGCGAACGTGGCGTGCCGCATCGGCGCTGTGGAAAGTTGATTGTTGCCACTTCGCCCGACCAGGCCGCGCAGCTCGAGGTCATTCAGGCCAAGGCAGCGGCGAATGGCGTCGGCGATCTGGTGCTGATCACCGCGCCGCAGGCCATGGCGCTCGAGCCGCAACTGAATTGCGTGGCAGCGCTCCATTCGCCCAGCACGGGCATCGTCGACAGCCACGCGCTGATGCTGAGCTTGCTGGGGGATCTGGAGAACGCGGGCGGCATGCTGGCCCTGAAATCGCCCATCGTGCGCGCCGAATGCGGCGACAACGCCATCGTGCTGATCGCGCAGGACGGCACTGCGCTGCGTTGCCGCAGCGTGGTGAATGCCGCCGGCCTTGGTGCGCCTGCTCTGGCGCGCTGCTTGGAAGGTCTCCCGCCCGCGGCGGTGCCTCAGGCGCACTTTGCCAAGGGCAACTACTTCACCTTGTCGGGCAGAGCGCCCTTCAGCCGCCTCGTCTATCCGGTGCCCGAGCCGGGCGGCCTGGGCGTTCACCTGACGATCGATCTGGGCGATCAGGCCAAGTTCGGACCTGACGTGCAGTGGGTCGAATCGGCCGACGACCTGGTCGTGGACCCGGCGCGCGGAAACGCCTTCTATGCCGAGGTGCGCAAGTACTGGCCGGCCTTGCCGGACGGCGCCTTGATTCCGGGTTACGCGGGCATGCGGCCCAAGATTTCAGGCCCCGGCGCGCCGGCGGCCGATTTCATGATCGACGGCCCCGCATCGCACGGCGTGCCGGGCTTGGTCAACCTGTTCGGTATCGAATCGCCGGGGCTCACGAGCAGCCTGGCCATCGGGCGGCATGTCGCAGGCCTGCTTGAGCACACCTGATTGAGCAGCGACGCGGGCGGCTTCAAAGTCTGCACACGGTCGCGCATGAGGGTCTTTTGTGCCTGTAACATGACAGCACGCCATTTGCTGGCGTGAAGCCGCCGGCGCGGTGCCGGTGTCATCACGGAGGAAAGTTTCCAATGAGTGCATCCCAAAATCTTGAAGCAGCAGCCGAAGACATTGCAAGCGACGTGCGCGGCGTGCTGGCAAGCAAGGACCTGGATTCGGTTCCCCACATCAAGGCGCTGCGCCAGCGCATCGACACCAAGCTGGCCATCGCACGCGAACTCGCAGCCGAGAAGAGCAAGCTGGCTGCCAAGAAGGCCCGTGACGCGGCCAATTCCGCCAACGCTTACGCCCACGACGAACCGTGGCAGATCGCCGGTGCCGCACTGGCTGTCGGCGTGCTGGTGGGCCTGCTGCTTGGCCGCCGCTGACCTGAGCACATACCGCAACAGCTTTCACCTGGACATGGCAGGAGCCGACCGATGAGGCTGTTGTCTTTGTTCGGGCTGGACGCCCGGATTCGTCGGCTGCGCATCGCCGCGGCCGAAGGCGCCTTGGCGGCCGAAGACCGTGTGCAGCTGCTGCGCATGGCCTGGGAGGACGAGAAGCAGCGCCTCAAGCTGATGCTCATCCTCGTGGTGGCCGTGCTGGGGCTGACCACGGTCACGGTGGCCTTGCTGTCCGTGGCGGTGGTGGTTCATTTCTGGGAAACGCCCTACCGCATCACGGCCGCATGGTCGGTGGCGGCCGTTTGGGTGGTGTTGTGGCTGGCAGCCGCGGTCGGCTTGCTACTGACGCTGCGCAATGCCTCCAACAGCTTCGTTCCGGCACGCCATGAGTTCGAGCGCGACTGGACCTGGGTTCAGGACCAGTTCGGCCTCGGCAAGGACCCGGAGCAAGGCGACGATGCGCCGCGTCCGGCGCGGCCCACCACGCGTGAAGAGTTGCTCGCACGCATGGCGCGCCAGCGCGAACGCATCGCCACCTTGCAAGGCGGACGAGAAACCCAGCCGGCTGCCGCGGAAGGTGCGAACGAGCATGACGCGCCGCCGCCCAACGAATCGGCCGGCTCCGCCGCGCTGCGCATGGCGCGCGCCCATCCGGTTGCAGCGGGCGTTGTTGCCGCCGCTGCCGTCGTGGTGATCCGGCCGAAGCGCCTGCTGCGCTGGGCCGCGTTCCTCGCGCCAGTGCTCTGGCGCATGCGCTGAAGAAAGCTCAGGCCTTGCTGCGATCGCGCAGCAGTGCCTGGGCGGCTTCGCGGACCAGCCCCGGGCCACGGTAGATCAGGCCGGTGTAGATCTGCACCACGTCCGCGCCCGCGGCAATCTTGGCCTTGGCGTCCGCTGCGCTCAGGATGCCGCCCACCCCGATGATCGGAAAACCCGTGCCCAGCGCCGCGCGCAGCTGCGAAATGACGCGGTTGCTCGATTCGCGCACCGGCGCACCCGAAAGCCCGCCGGCTTCCTCGGCATGTGGCAGCCCCTTCACCGCGTCGCGCGCGAGCGTGGTGTTGGTGGCGATCACGCCGTCCATGCCATGCCGCTTCAGCGTGGCCGCGATGACCGCGACCTGGGCTTCGTCAAGGTCTGGCGCGATTTTCACGAACAGCGGGGAGCGCTTGTGGTGGCGCGCGGCCAGGACCTCGCGCCGCTCGGCCAGGGGCCCCAGCAGCGCGTCGAGCGCCTCGTCGCTCTGCAGCGTGCGCAGGTTGGCGGTGTTGGGGCTCGATATGTTGATCGTCACGTAGTCGGCATGCGGGTACACGCCATCGAGGCAGGCGAGGTAGTCGTCCACCGCGCGCTCGATCGGCGTGGCGGCGTTCTTGCCGATGTTCAGGCCCAGCAGCATGGGTGACCTTGCAACGCCGCCCTTGCGGCAACGCGCCTTCTGCACGTTGGCCAGAAAGGCGTCGAGCCCGTCGTTGTTGAAGCCCAACCGGTTGATCAGCGCATCGCGCTGCGGCAAGCGGAACATGCGTGGCTTCGGGTTGCCCGGCTGCGCCTTCGGGGTGACCGTGCCGACCTCCACGAAACCGAAGCCCATGGCGGCAAAGGCGTCGATGCAACGCGCGTTCTTGTCGAGCCCGGCGGCCAAGCCTACGCGGTTGGGAAAGGTCAGCCCAGCAAGTTGAATGGGGTCGTTCACGCGCGGTGCCGAGTAGGCGCAAGCCAGCGGCGTGTTCTGCGTGCGCGCCAGGCCGTCCAGCGTGATTTCGTGGGCATGCTCGGGGTCGAAGCCGAAGAGAAAAGGGCGGGCCAGGCCGTAGAGCGAGGAGGGCATCAGCAGGGGCATCGGATAATTCTGAACTTCTATGAGCCAAGGATTCTCCGCGATGACCGCACCCGCCTCCCCAACCCCCTCCAACCCGCTGTCTCAGGACGAGCTCAAGGCCCAGGTCGGCCTGGCCGCGCTGGCCTATGTGGTCAAGGGCGAGATCGTCGGCGTCGGCACCGGCTCGACGGTGAACAAGTTCATCGATGCGCTGGCCACCATCAAAGGCGAAATTCGCGGCGCCGTTTCCAGCTCGGTGGCCTCCACCGAGCGCCTGCGGGCCCTGGGCATTCCGGTGTTCGACAGCAACGAGGTGGAAGAGCTGGCCGTCTACATCGACGGCGCCGACGAAATCGACCACCGCGGTTTCATGGTGAAGGGCGGCGGCGCCGCGCTCACGCGCGAGAAGATAGTGGCGGCCCAGTCGCGCAAGTTCATCTGCATTGCCGATGCCTCGAAGCTGGTCGAAACGCTCGGTGCTTTCCCGCTGCCGGTGGAAGTGATTCCCATGGCCGTGCGCCGCGTGATGCGGCAGTTTGCCGCCATGGGTGGCATCGCCCAGGTGCGCGAGAAGGACGGCTTGCCGCTGGTCACCGACAACGGCCAGCACATCGTCGATGTCACCGGCCTGCGGATCACCGAGCCGCTGGCTTTCGAGTCTGAAGTGAGCCAGTGGCCCGGCGTGGTGACCATGGGTGTCTTCGCGCACCAGAAGGCCGACGTGTGCCTGCTGGGCACTTCTGCTGGCGTGAAGACCTTGCGCTTCGACTGATCAGAACTTGATGCCGGCCGGGTTGCTCGGGGCCGGCTCGGCCGCTGCGGGCGGCGGCGCTGGCTGTGCGGCCGATGGTGCGGCTGGTGCGGGCGCGCGCTGCGCAGGTGCCGCTTGCTGCGCGACCAGCGGCCGCGCCAGCCCATTGCGGTAACCGGTGGGCAAGCTGTTGCTCTTGGGGTAGCCGGCGGCGTCGAGGTACTGCGACCACTCGGCGTCCGAATAGCCCTTGAGCTGCTGCGAGCCGATGGTGAGCAGGGGCAGCGAACTCTGGTTGCTCAAGCGTTGCAGCGCATCGATGTCTGCATTGCTCTTCACCGTGCGCTCGTCGAACGGAATGCCGCGCGTCACAAGCAGCGTGCGGGCCATGCTGCAGGCACCGCACTCTTCACTCGAGTAGAGCGTGACCGGGTAGCGCTGCGTGACCTGGCGAAGCTCGTAGGGCAGCCCTGCGCCGGCGGAGGGATCGGAGCCGCCTTGGGAGGGCGTGGCCGGCTCGGAACTGGCGGTGGGCGCCCGGTCCGAAAAGCTGACCTTGCCGTTCTTGTCCACCTGGCGATAGACCGGCTGCGCCATGGCGCCCGTGGCAACGAGCAGCAAGGCAAGGCCGCTCAGGCGATGCAGTGAGAATTTGTAAGTCGGATGCATCGCCCGAGTATCGCAAGCTTCAGCGCCGCTTCAAGCGGGCTGGGCCTGCGCCATGCCCTGGTGTCGCAGCAGCGCATCAAGCTGGGGCTCGCGGCCTCGGAAGGCCTTGAACGATTCCATCGCGCTGCGGCTGCCGCCAGCCTCCAGGATGGCCTGGCGGTACTTGCGGCCGGTTTCGATGTTCGGCTCGCCGTCGGCGCCCACGGTTTCCTCGAAGGCCGCGTAGGCGTCGGCGCTCAAGACCTCGGCCCACTTGTAGCTGTAGTAGCCGGCTGCATAGCCGCCCGAGAAGATGTGGCTGAAGGTGTTGGGCGTGCGGCTGAACGGCGGCGAGGGCATCACGGCCACCTCGGCACGCACGGTGCCGAGCAGCGCCATCACGTCGCCGGGCTTGGCGTTGGCGGCGTGGTATTCGGTGTGCAGCAGCATGTCGAACAGCGAGAACTCGATCTGGCGCAGCGTTTGAAGCCCGCTCTGGAAGTTCTTGGCGGCCGTCATTTTGTCGAACAGCGCGCGCGGCAGCGGCTCGCCGGTGTCCACATGGGCGGTCATGTGCTTGAGCACGTCCCACTCCCAGCAGAAGTTTTCCATGAACTGGCTCGGCAGCTCGACCGCATCCCACTCGACGCCGCTGATGCCTGACACGTCGCGCTCGTTCACCTGCGTGAGCATGTGATGCAGGCCGTGGCCGAACTCGTGGAAGAGGGTGGTCACGTCGTCGTGCGTGAGCAGCGGCGGCTTGCCGTCCACGCCGCTGGCAAAGTTGCACACCAGCTGCGCGATGGGCGTCTGCAGCACGCCGTTGTCCGGGCGCAGCCAGCGGGCGCGCACGTCGTCCATCCAGGCGCCGCCTCGCTTGGCGGCGCGGGCGGAGGGGTCGAGGTAGAACTGGCCGACCTTCTGGCCGGCACGCTCGATGCGATAGAACTCCACGCTCGGATGCCACGTGGGCGCGCTGTCGCGGCGGATCGCCACCTCGAACAGCGTCTCGACGATCTTGAACAGGCCGGCCATGACCTTGGGCGCCGGAAAGTACTGCTTCACCTCCTGCTCGCTGAAGGCGTAGCGCGCCTCCTTGAGCTTCTCGCCGATGTAGCTCCAGTCCCAGGGCTGCGGATCGGTGATGCTCAATTGCTCGGAGGCGAATGCGCGCAGATCGGCCAGATCGCGTTCACCGTAGGGCTTGGCCTTGACGGCAAGGTCGCGCAGGAACTTCACCACCTGCTCGGGGGACTCGGCCATCTTCGGCACGACCGAGAGTTCGCCGAAGTTCTGGTAGCCCAGCAGCTTGGCTTCTTCTTCGCGCAGCGCGAGGATCTCGGTGATGAGCCCGGTGTTGTCGAAGGCGGTGTCGCCCAACTCGCTGGCGCGCGTGACGTAGGCGCGGTAGAGCTTCTCGCGCAGCGCGCTGCTCTTGGCGAACTGCATCACGGGCAGGTAGCACGGCATCTTCAGCGTGAGCTTGTAGCCGTCCTTGCCGTCGGCCTCGGCGGCCGCGCGCGCGGCGCTCACCACGTCCTCAGGCACGCCTTCGAGTTCGCCGAACGCGGCGTAGTAAGAAAAGGCGTCGGTCGCGTCGAGGGCGTTCTCGCTGAACTTCTGGCTCAGCTCCGCCTGGCGCTCCTGGATGTCGGCAAAGCGCTTCTTGGCCTCGCCCTGCAGCTCGGCACCGCCCAGCACGAAGTTGCGCACCGCGTTGCGGTGGGCCTGGCGCTGCTCTGCATTGAGCGTGGCGACATCGATGGCCTTGTATTTGGCATACAGCCGTTCGTCGGAGCCCAGGCGGGTCCAGAAGGCGGTGACGCGCGGCATGGCCTCGTTGTAGGCGGCGCGCAGTTCGGGCGTATCGGCCACGGCGTTCAGATGGCCGACGGCGCCCCAGGCGCGGCTGAAGCGCTCGGATGCCACGTCGAGCACCTTCGAGATGGCGTTCCAGTCGGCGGGAAATTCAGGCGCCGTGACGGTCTGCAGCGCAGTGTCGGCATCGGCCAGCAGCGCGTCGACGGCGGGGGACACGTGCTCCGGCTTGATGCGGTCGAACAGCGGGAGGTCGGTGAAGTCGAGGAGGGGGTTGTTCGTCATGGCCATGAAAGTTACTTGGCGGCGCGTTCGGCCGCTTCAAGGGTGTTGACGAGGAGCATGGCGCGGGTCATCGGGCCGACGCCGCCGGGTACCGGCGTGATCCAGCCGGCCACTTCCTTCACGCCGTCGAAATCGACGTCGCCGGCCAGCTTGCCGTCTTCCTTGCGGTTCATGCCCACGTCGATGACCACCGCGCCGGGCTTGACCATGTCGGCGGTCAGCAGGTTGCGCTTGCCCACGGCCGCGACGATCACGTCGGCCTGGCGCGTGATGGCGCCCAGATCCTGCGTGGCGCTGTGGCAGATGGTCACGGTGGCGCTCTTGGCCAGCAGCATCATGGCCATCGGCTTGCCGACGATGTTGCTGCGGCCGATGACCACGGCATGCTTGCCGCGCAGGTCGTAGCCGATGGCCTCGAGCATCTTCATGCAGCCGTGCGGCGTGCAGGGCCAGAAACCGGGGGCACCGGTCATGAGCGCGCCGGCGCTGGCCACGTGGAAGCCGTCCACGTCCTTGGCGGGCGAGATCGTCTCGATGACCTTCTGGCTGTCCATGTGCTTGGGCAGAGGCAGCTGAACCAGGATGCCGTGCACCAGCGGGTCGTCGTTGAGCGTGCGGATGCGGGCCAGCAGGTCGGCCTCGGCCATATCGGCGGGGTAGGTCTCCAGCGTGGCCTGCAGGCCGGTCTGGGCGCTGTCGTTGACCTTGTGCTTCGTGTAGACCTGGCTTGCCGGGTCTTCGCCCACGAGGATGATGGACAGGGCCGGGTTCACGCCTCGGGCCTTGAGTGCGGCGGTGCGGCCGGCGACTTCGGCGCGAATGGTTTTGGCGAGGGCATTGCCGTCGATCAATTGGGCGGTCATCGGTTTTGGTTTTCCAAGTAAAAACGCCCGCTTGCGCAGGCGTGTGGGGCATTCATTGCTGTCGCTTCGGCAGCGTCTAGGCCTTGGCCACCGGCGCCGCCTGACCCAGGGCGATCTTCAGCAGATCGGCCACGGTGTTGGCGTTGAGCTTTTCCATGATGTTGGCGCGGTGCGCCTCCACCGTCTTGATGCTGATGCCCAGGTCGTCGGCAATCTGCTTGTTCAGGCGGCCGGCGACGATGCGCTCGAGCACCTGCGCCTCGCGGCCGGTGAGCTTGGACAGCAGCGCATCGCGGCTGGCCGATTGCTGGTGCTGCGTGAAGGCGCCGCGCGCATGTTCGAGCATGCGCTCGACCAGCGTGACGAGTTCTTCGTCGTTGAAGGGCTTCTGGATGAAATCCATGGCGCCCTTCTTCATGCTGTCGACCGCCATCGGCACGTCGCCGTGGCCGGTGATGACCACGATAGGCAGCGGGGAGCGCCGCTCGATCAGCCGATCCTGCAATTCGAGGCCGGTCATGCCAGCCATGCGGATGTCGACGATCAAACAAGCGACTTCGCGCGGGTCGTATCGGGAGAGAAAGGATTCGGCTGAATCGAAGCACCGGACTCTGTAGTCCTTGCCCTCGAGAAGCCATTGCAGCGAATCGCGTACGGCTTCGTCATCGTCGACGACGTAGACCGTGCCCTTCTTCGGAATCAAACTCATGCAGGTACCTTTGCCTCGTCGCTAGCTACGGAACTGATAGCGTCCAACACCGGAATCCAGAAGGAGAAACGGCATCCGATCACATCCGGTCCATTGTAGATGTTCTCCGCCTGCATCCGGCCGCGGTGCGACTCGACGATGGTGCGGCACAGATTCAACCCGATGCCCATGCCCTCGGGCTTGGTGGAGAAGAAGGCCTCGTAGAGCCGGTCCATCACTTCCGGCGCCAGGCCCTTGCCGGTGTCCTGCACCGAGAATTCGATGGCGTTGTGCCCCTCGATGACCTTGGGCAACACCCGCAATTCCACGCTGCGGCGTGCCAGCGGCCGGTCGGCAATGTCGATGGATTCGGCCGCGTTCTTCAGCAAATTGACCATCACCTGCTCGATGAGGATCGGGTCGACGCGCACCACCGGCAGCCGCGCGGCCACGTAATGGTTCAGGCGCACGTTGCGTCGGCGCAGCTCGATGCCCGCCAACTCGACCGCCTCGCTCACCATGGTGGCCACGTCGGCCGGCGTGCGATTGGGCTCGCTGCGCTTCACGAAGGAGCGAATGCGCTGAATGATCTGCCCCGCGCGCTGCGCCTGCTTCGACGTCTTTTCGAGCGCGGCGAGCAGCGCCTCGGTGTCGATCGTCTGCCCCTTGATGCGCGACATCATCCCGTTGCAGTAGTTGGTGATGGCGGTCAGCGGCTGGTTGAGCTCGTGCGCCACGCTGGAGGCCATTTCGCCCATGGTGATGAGGCGGCTGGCCGACTGGGCCTTGTCGGCCTGCGCTGCAGCCTGCTCCTCGGCATCGCGGCGCGGCGTGATGTCGGTGGCAATCACCAACTGCGCCAGGCGCCCGTCGACCCAGGTCAGGTAGCGCGAGCGCACCTCGAGCCACTTGCCCAGGTGCGGCACGAAGATTTCGTTGTTGGCGGCCTGGGCGGCGGTGAGCGTGTCGATCGGCAGGCCCGCGTAGGGGTCGACGTCGTCCAGGCCTTCGTCGTGCGCGTTCGATGCCGGCACGCCGGCCTGCGCCACCATGCCCAGGTGGCCCACGGTGTCCGAGCCGAACCACAGGCGGTACAGCTTGTTGGCGAACAGCAGCTCCTCGCTGCCGATGGGCGCCACCGACACGGCGGCGTCCAGCGCTTCCAGCACGGTGGTGAAGCGCTCGTAGGAGGCCGACAGCTGCTCACGGATGCGCGTGGGCTCGGTGATGTCGGTCATCGAGGTCATCCAGCCGGTCTGGTGGCCGCGCGCGTCGATCAGCGGCGACACGTACAGCCGCGCGTTGAACACGCTGCCGTTCTTGCGCTTCACTCGCACCTGAAAGCCGCCGGGCAGGGCGCGGCCGTGAAGCTCCTCTTCCAGGCGCTCGTTCATCACCTCGCGGTCGGACTCGAGCCAGTACGGAAAGGGCGGCGACTGCCCGACGAGTTCTTCCTCGCTCCAGCCCGTCATGGCGCAGAAGGCGGCGTTCACATAGGTGATGCGGCCTTGCAGGTCGAGCACGCGCATGCCAGTGAGCATGGAGTTTTCCATTGCGCGGCGGAAGTTGGTTTCGGCCACCAGCCGCTGCTGGGCCTGCAGGCGGCGGCGCGTGTGGCGCCAGGTGCCGATCAGCATCCAGCTGGTCAGCACGCTGAGCGCGCACACCAGCCAGAACAGGCCGTTGCCGACCACGCCTTGCGAGGTGCGGTACGCCTGGGCGCGCAGCACCAGTGCATTGCCCACGGGCGACACCGGCACTTCGTATTCGTTGGTGCGCTCCGCCCAGGGCAGCAGGCGGGTGCCGCTGTCTTTCGGGTTGGTGGTGTTGCCCGCGATCACATGGCCCTTGGCGTCGAGCAGCGACACCGCGTAGCGCGCCTGCACCTCGGAGGGCATGCCGTAGCGCAGCAGGCCGTCGACCGAGAATTCGCCGAGCACCACGCCCGCGAACAGGCCCTGGTCGAACAGGGGGATGTGCAGCTGCAGCATCGCCGCGGGTTCGCCGCCGGCCACCGGCTGTGAGTACACGGGTTGGCGCAGCTCGCGGGCGAGCGCGTAGTTGCTTTCGATGTCGCCGGGGCGCAGCACGTCGCCAATCAGATGCTGCTGCGCCGGGTGCACGCTGGGCGCGGCATAGCCGGCCTTGAAGCGACGGCGGTCGTCGATCCAGGTGATGGTCTGCAGTTCGGGGAACTGGCTCACCAGCGATTCGGCGCGGCTGGTGAATTCGATCGGGTCTATTTCGCGGTTGGAGGCATCGCGCGCAATGCGCATCAACTGCTCCTGGCGCTCCAGCAGGCGAAGGCGCATGCGCTGCTGTGCGTACTCGACGTCGCGGCGCACCGACTCCTGCTCGCGCTCGACCTCCTCGGTGCGCAGATACCAGAAGGCCGAAACGATGGCGGCCAGAAAAAGAAGCACGGCCGCCATCGGCGCGAGCATGGCGACGGCGTCCTGCAGCACCGGCGTTTGCCGGCGCCACCATTTGCGCCACCAGGACAGGGGGGACGCTTTAACGGCACTGCGGGCGACCGCCAGCGGGGAGGAGAAGGGCATGGTCCGAGTTTAGGTGAAGCCCCTGTAGCGGCAACGTGAAAGCTGCGTTGGCATGGGGCCCGGTATGGTTGGGTGGAGCGTGCGCTTTTTCATTGAAATATCACATTAAGAAATGACCGCGCACTATTTGAAATCTCAATGTTTCTATGAGAAACTCCGCCGCGCTGATCGCATAGCGCACTAAATTACCGCCACAGCCCTAAAAGGAGAGACAAGCATGTCGGCAAATCCAGAGAACCTGTTCGGCTCGGCCGCGAATGACGCGGACGCCCAGGAGACCCGTGAATGGATGGATGCACTTTCCTCCGTCATCCAGAGCGAAGGCCCCGAGCGGGCGCACTTTCTTCTCGAGCAACTGCTCGAGCATGCCCGCCAGAACACGGTCGACATGCCGTTCTCGGCCAACACCGGCTATGTCAACACCATCGAGCCCTCGCAGGAAGCCCGCAGCCCCGGCAACCTCGAAATTGAGCAACGCCTGCGCGCCTACATGCGCTGGAACGCCATGGCGATGGTGGTCAAGGCCAACCGCCACCACCCGCCCGAAGGCGGTGACCTGGGCGGCCACATCGGCTCCTTCGCCTCGCTGGCGAGCATGTTCGGTGCCGGCTTCAACCATTTCTGGCGTGCCGAGAGCGAAAACCACGGCGGCGACCTGCTGTACATCCAGGGCCACGTGTCGCCCGGCATCTATGCCCGCGCCTACCTTGAAGGCCGCCTCTCCGAAGAGCAACTGCTCAACTTCCGCCAGGAAGTGGACGGCAAGGGACTGTCGAGCTATCCGCATCCCAAACTGATGCCCGAGTTCTGGCAGTTTCCCACCGTGTCGATGGGCCTGGGCCCGCTCATGGCGATCTACCAGGCGCGCTTTCTGAAGTACCTGCATGCCCGCGGCATCGCCAACACCGAAAACCGCAAGGTGTGGGTGTTCTGCGGCGACGGCGAAATGGACGAAGTCGAATCGCTGGGCGCCATCGGTTTGGCGGCACGCGAGAACCTCGACAACCTGATCTTCGTCATCAACTGCAATCTGCAGCGCCTGGACGGCCCGGTGCGAGGCAACGGCAAGATCATCCAGGAGCTCGAAGGCGAGTTCCGCGGTGCCGGCTGGAACGTCGTCAAGCTGATCTGGGGCAAGGGCTGGGACGCCCTGCTCGAGAAGGACCATGACGGCGCGCTGCGCAAGATCATGATGGAGTGCAACGACGGCGACTATCAGTCGTTCAAGGCCAACGACGGCGCCTACGTGCGCAAGAACTTCTTCGGCCGCGACCCGCGCACGCTGAAGATGGTCGAGCACATGACCGACGACGAGGTCTGGAGCCTTCAGCGCGGCGGCCACGACTCGCAGAAGGTCTATGCCGCCTTCCATTCCGCGCAGGAGCACAAGGGTCAGCCCACCGTGCTGCTTGTGAAGACCGTCAAGGGCTTCGGCATGGGCAAGATCGGCGAGGGCAAGAACAACGTGCACCAGACCAAGAAGCTCAGCGACGAGGACATCATGGCCTTTCGCGACCGCTTCAATATCCCCATTCCAGACAGCCAGATCGCCGAACTGCCGTTCTACAAGCCGGCCGACGACACGCCTGAAATGAAGTACCTGCACGAGCGCCGCAAGGCGCTGGGCGGCTACTTGCCGCACCGCCGCACCAAGGCCGACGAGAGCTTCACGGTGCCTTCTCTGGACACCTTCAAGTCGGTGATCGAGCCCACGGCCGAAGGCCGCGAAATATCGACCACGCAAGCCTACGTTCGCTTTCTCACGCAGTTGCTGCGCGACAAGGCGCTGGGTTCGCGCGTGGTCCCCATCCTGGTGGACGAGGCCCGTACCTTCGGCATGGAAGGGCTGTTCCGCCAGATCGGCATCTACAACCCGCACGGTCAGCAGTACACCCCGGTCGACAAGGACCAGGTCATGTACTACAAGGAAGACAAGGCCGGCCAGATCCTGCAGGAAGGCATCAACGAGGCCGGCGGCATGTCGAGCTGGATTGCCGCGGCCACGTCGTACAGCACGAACAACCGCATCATGGTGCCGTTCTACGTGTACTACTCGATGTTCGGCTTCCAGCGCATCGGCGACCTGGCCTGGGCGGCCGGCGACATGCAGGCCCGCGGCTTCCTGCTGGGCGGCACCTCGGGGCGCACCACGCTGAACGGCGAAGGCCTGCAGCACGAAGACGGTCACAGCCACATCCTGGCCAACACCATTCCCAACTGCGTGAGCTACGACCCGACCTTCGCGCACGAAGTCGGCGTCATCCTGCACCACGGCATGAAGCGCATGGTCGAGAAGCAGGACAACGTCTACTACTACCTGACGCTGCTGAACGAAAACTACGCGATGCCCGGCCTCACGCCCGGCACCGAAGCGCAGATCATCAAGGGCATGTACCTGTCCAAGCCCGGCCCCGCGCTCAAGGGCAAGGCACCCACGGTGCAACTGCTGGGCAGCGGCACCATCCTGCGCGAAAGCTTTGCCGCGCAAGAGCTGCTCGAGAAGGACTGGGGCGTGTCGGCTTCCGTGTGGAGCTGCCCGAGCTTCAACGAGCTCACGCGTGACGGCCAGGACGCCGACCGCTGGAACCTGCTGCACCCCGACCAGACGCCGCGCGTGCCCTTCGTGTCCGAGCAGCTCGCTGCATCGAACGGCCCGGTGGTGGCTTCGACCGACTACATGAAGGCCTATGCGGAACAGATCCGCCCCTTCATTCCCAAGGGCCGCACCTACAAGGTGCTGGGCACCGACGGTTTCGGCCGCAGCGACTTCCGCAACAAGCTGCGTGAGCACTTCGAAATCAACCGCCATTACATCGTGGTGGCCGCGCTCAAGGCGCTGAGCGAAGATGGCACAGTGCCTGTCGCCAAGGTGGTGGAAGCCATCAAGAAGTACGGCATCAACGTCGACAAGGTCAACCCGCTCTACGCCTGAGCCTCGCCAGGCAATCAACAACCAACGAACGAAACGGCGCCTCACGGCGGGAGACAAACGATATGGCAGCAGTGGAAGTGAAAGTGCCCGACATCGGCGACTTCGATGAAGTCGCGGTGATCGAGGTGCTGGTGAAGGTGGGCGACACGGTGAAAGCCGAGCAATCGCTCATTACCGTCGAATCGGACAAGGCATCGATGGAAATTCCGTCGTCCACGGCCGGCGTGGTGAAGGAAATCAAGGTCGAGATCGGCGGCAAGGTCAAGCAGGGTTCGGTCGTGCTGGTGCTCGAGGCCGAAGCCGAAGCTGCCGCACCGGCGCCTGCCGCGGCACCCGCGGCCGCCGCGCCTTCGCAACCCCCGGCAGCCGCTCGGGCTGAGCCCGTCGAAGCCGGGGCCAGCACATCGACAAGCTCGGTGCGAACGGAGGCCTCGGGCCCGATCGAGATCAAGGTGCCGGACATCGGCGATTTCAAGGACGTCGCGGTGGTCGAGCTGCTCGTGAAGGTCGGCGACACGGTGAAGGCGGAGCAGTCGCTCATCACGGTGGAAACGGACAAGGCCTCGATGGAAATCCCGTCGTCGGCTGCCGGCGTGCTCAAGGAACTGAAGGTCAAGGTTGGCGACACCGTCAACATCGGTGACCTGATCGCGGTGCTCGAAGGCACCGCGGCTGCGGCACCCGCCCCGGCGCAGGCTGCCGCGGCACCGGCCACGGCAAGCGCCAGCGCACCGGCGCCGGCGCCGGCCGCTGCCGCGCCGGCGCCCGCAGCCAGCCCTGCAGCAGCAGCCGCACCGCACGATCCCACCAGCGCGCCCACCGGCACCTTGCCGCACGCGTCGCCGTCGGTGCGCAAATTCGCCCGCGAACTGGGCGTGCCGCTCGACGAGGTCAAGGGCTCCGGCCCCAAGGGCCGCATCACGCAGGAGGACATCCAGGGCTTCACCAAGGCCGTGATGAGCGGCCAGGCGAGTACCAAGGCCTCTGCGGCCAAGGCGCCGACCGGTGGTGGCGGCGACGGCGCGGCGCTGGGCCTCATTCCTTGGCCCAAGGTCGACTTCACGAAGTTCGGCACCGTCGAGCGCAAGGACCTGTCGCGCATCAAGAAGCTCAGCGGCGCCAACCTGCACCGCAACTGGGTGATGATTCCGCACGTCACCAACAACGACGAAGCCGACATCACCGAGCTCGAAGCCTTCCGCGTCTCCACCAACAAGGAGAACGAGAAGTCGGGCGTGAAGGTCACGATGCTGGCCTTCGTCATCAAGGCGGTGGTCGCGGCGCTGAAGAAATTCCCCGAGTTCAACACCAGCCTGGACGGCGATCAGCTCGTCTACAAGCAGTACTACAACATCGGCTTTGCGGCGGACACGCCCAACGGCCTGGTGGTGCCGGTGCTGAAGGATGCCGACAAGAAAGGCATTCTGCAGATCAGCGCCGAGATGGGCGAACTCGCCAAGAAGGCGCGCGACGGCAAGCTCGGCTCGGCCGACATGCAGGGCGGCTGCATGTCGATCAGCTCGCTGGGCGGCATTGGCGGCACGCACTTCACGCCCATCATCAACGCCCCCGAAGTGGCCATCCTCGGCCTCTCCAAGGGCCAGATGAAGCCGGTGTGGGACGGCAAGCAATTCGTGCCACGCCTGGTGCTGCCGATGTCGCTGTCGTACGACCACCGCGTGATCGATGGCGCCCTGGCTGCGCGTTTCAACGCCTACCTGGGCCAGGTGCTCGCGGACTACCGTCGAATCCTGTTATGACCACCGTAGTGGCCGTCCGCAAGGGCGGCCAGGTCACGATGGCAGCCGACTCTCTGGTGACCTTCGGCGACACGCGGCTCTCGCACCGCGCCGAGGCCAACCAGAAGATCTTCACCGTCGAGGACGCGGCCGGGCAGAGCCTGTTTGCCGTGGCCGGTGCCGCCGCGCACTTTCTGGTGCTGCAGCATGCGCTGGCCGCGCAACCGCGCGAGCAGTTGCTGTTCGGCAGCAAGCACGAGATCTTTCGCACCTTCACGCTGCTGCACCCGGTGCTCAAGGAGTCGTTCTTCATGCAGACCAAGGAAGACGAGCACGAGCCCTACGAGTCGAGCCAGTTCACGATGCTGATGGCCAACCGCAGCGGCATCTATGGCATCTACAGCTACCGCGAGGTGTTCGAGTTCAAGCAGTTCTGGGCCATCGGCTCGGGACGCAGCTTTGCGCTTGGCGCCATGCACGCGGCCTATGACATCAAGTCGCGCAGCGCGAGCGACGTGGCGCAGGCGGGCATTGCCGCCGCCTGCGAATTCGATCGCAATTCGGCCCCGCCGGTCGACGTTCTCACACTCAAACTGAAAGTGTCCAAATGAGCGAACAACAAATCAAGGTGCCCGACATCGGCGACTTCGACGAAGTCGCGGTGATCGAGGTGCTGGTCAACGTAGGCGACACGGTCAAGGCCGAGCAGTCGCTGATCACGGTCGAATCGGACAAGGCCTCGATGGAAATTCCGTCGTCCGCCGGCGGCGTGGTCAAGGCCATTGCCGTGAAGGTGGGCGACAAGGTCAAGCAAGGCTCGGTCGTGCTGACGCTGGAAGTGGACGCCGCTGCGGCGCCTGCACCGGCAGCAGCTGCGCCTGCGCCAGCAGCTTCGGCTCCCGCTAGCGCCGCCGTGCCCCCACCCCAACCCTCCCCCAGCGGGGGAGGGAGCAAGGCCGCGCCGGTTTCCACGTATGGCGGCAAAGTCGATGTCGAGTGCGACGTGGTCGTGATCGGCGCCGGCCCCGGCGGCTACTCGGCCGCCTTCCGCGCGGCCGACCTCGGCCTGAAGGTCGTGCTGATCGAGCGCTACGCCACCCTGGGCGGCGTGTGCCTGAACGTCGGCTGCATCCCGTCGAAGGCGCTGCTGCACGTGGCCTCGGTCATGGACGAGGTGAAGCACTTCGCCGACCTGGGCGTGAGCTTTGCCGCGCCCACCATCGACCGCGCCAAGCTGCTCGGCCACAAGAACAAGGTGGTGGGCAAGCTCACCGGCGGCCTCACGGCCATGGCCAAGATGCGCAAGGTGACGGTGCTGCGCGGCGTGGGCACCTTCATCGACCCGTACCACCTCGAAGTCGAAGAGAGCACCGGCACCAGCTGGGACACCAACGGCAAGAAGCAGACGGTGAAGTTCCGCAACGCGATCATCGCGGCCGGCTCGCAGGCCGTGAGCCTGCCGTTCATGCCGAAAGACCCGCGCGTGGTCGACTCGACCGGCGCGCTGGAAATGGGCACCGATCCCAAGCGCATGCTGATTCTGGGCGGCGGCATCATCGGCCTGGAGATGGGCACCGTGTATTCCACGCTGGGCGCGCGCCTGGACGTGGTCGAGATGCTCGACGGCCTGATGCAGGGCGCCGACCGCGACCTGGTGAAGGTCTGGCAGAAGATGAACGCGCCGCGCTTCGACAACATCATGTTGAAGACCAAGACGGTGGGTGCCGAAGCCACCAAGGAGGGCATCAAGGTGACCTTCGAGGGCGAGAACGCGCCCAAGGAGCCGCAGGTTTACGACCTGGTGCTGCAGGCCGTGGGGCGCAGCCCCAACGGCAAGAAGGTCGGCGCCGAGAAGGCCGGCGTTGCCGTGACGGACCGCGGGTTCATCAACGTCGACATCCAGATGCGCACCAACGTGCCGCACATCTTTGCCATTGGTGACATCGTGGGCCAGCCCATGCTGGCGCACAAGGCGGTGCACGAGGCGCATGTGGCGGCCGAAGTGATCGCCGGTGAGCAGAAGGGCGACAAGGAACTGTCGAGCGCGGCCTTCAACGCCCGCGTGATCCCCAGCGTGGCCTACACCGACCCCGAGGTGGCGTGGGTCGGCCTCACGGAAGACCAGGCCAAGGCCGAAGGCATCAAGGTGAAGAAGGGGCACTTTCCGTGGACGGCATCGGGCCGCGCCATTGCCAACGGCCGCGACGAGGGCTTCACCAAGCTGCTGTTCGACGCCGAGACGCACCGCATTCTGGGCGGCGGCATCGTCGGCACGCACGCGGGCGACATGATCGGGGAGATCGCGCTGGCCATCGAGATGGGCGCCGACGAAATCGACATCGGCAAGACCATCCACCCGCACCCGACGCTGGGCGAAAGCATCGGCATGGCGGCGGAAGTGGCGCACGGCACCTGCACCGACTTGCCGCCTGCAAAGAAGAGCTGATCCGCGGATCCGAGGAGGGCGCCGATCAAGCGCCCACAAAAAATCCCGCCTTGGCGGGATTTTTTTCGTCCTGAGGGCTCCGGGCTTCTGAGTGCCCGGGCCTCGGCGAGGCTCAGTTGCCGGTACTGGGCAGGTTGGCGACGGCTGCGGCCTTGACTTCGTCTGTCTGGCCACCCAGCACGCGGCGGGCGCCATCGAAGCGGCGTTGCCAGTAGCTGCCGTTCATGTCTTCCACACGAACCTGGGCGCCGGAGCGCGGCGAGTGAATGAACTTGCCTTCGCCGACGTAGATGCCGACATGGCTGAAGGCGCGGCGCATGGTGTTGAAGAACACGAGGTCGCCGGGCTTGAGCTGGCTGGCGTCGATTTTCTCGGTGGCGGCGGCTTGCTCTTCGGCACGACGCGGGAGCATGTGGCCGACCGTCTGGTTGTACATGGCGCGGACGAAGCCGCTGCAGTCGAAGCCCGATTCAGCGGTGTTGCCGCCCAGGCGGTACGGAACACCCAGGAAACCGATGGCGGTCACGACCAAGTCGGACGTGCGCTCCTTGACGGTCTGGCGAACCTGCTTGAGCTGCCCGATCAGACCCTTGTCGGCCAGCATTCGTGCCAACTCGTCATCGGTTTTATCCTGTTGAGGGGCTGCATGGACAGCGACGGCAAAGAGGAGGGACGCGGGTAGGACGAAAAAACGCATGGCGCGTAGGATATTGATGACGCGCGGTTATGTCAATTTAAAAAGAATGAGCAATTTCTTATGTAAGTCATTGATTTACATTGGGATTTTCGATTCGGCCGAAGAAAAAATGTAACGACGAACGTTTATCAGGCATAAGTGGTTGACCGCTAGGGGGCATTTACGCGGGGTGTGGATCGAGGTTCAGACTGGATTGGGCGGCTATCTTTCAGTAAGAAGGCCTCAACGATCTTGAAAAGTCATCAACGCGCAATTCAGCCCGTTTTTTGGCGTCTCGGACGGCGTTGCGGTGGCCGAGGTAACCGGTTTCAGCGGCCTCGCACTTGCAGATCACGCCGCAGCCCGTTGCGTCGGGATGCGAAAACCCATGGGGCCTGACCTTCCTGCTGGGCGAACGCTTCGCGGTCAAGGAGACACCGGACCTCCTGAGGCTGGTCGAAGCTGGGTTCGCTCGAGTTCCGCAACCTCGAGCGCATGCTGCAGGCTCAGCCGGGGCAGCCCGGCAGCGGCAGCGTGGGCAGCACGCGTTGCCACAGGCGCCGCCACTCGGGCCAGTCGTGGCCGCCCTCGGTCGTGAAGACGCGCGCCGGCGGCAGTGCCCCGGCCAGCAGCCGATGGCTGAACGCGAAGCGGTCGTCCACGCCGTAGCCCAGGTAGAGCGGCGGTCGGGCGCCCGCGGTGTCCGTGAAGCCCGCGTAGCCGCGCAGCCATTGCCAGAGCTGTGTTTCGTTCGGTGTGCGCGGCGTGCTGCCAGGCGCGTCGCTCAACGGCCCCTTCCACTGAGCAAGCCCGCCCGCATTGGCGATGTCGGTGCTCAGCACGCGCTCGCCGAGGTATGGGGCGAGCGCCACCACGCCGGCCAGATCGCCCGGGTGTGTCTGTGCATAGAGCAGGCTGCCGAAGCCGCCGAGCGAAATGCCGACGAACCAGATGTGCCTGTAACCCTGCCCGCGTGCGGGCGCGACCACGTCCGTGCTCAGGCGCTCGAGGATCGTCTTGTCGTTGTAGTAGCCGATGTGCGCGTCGACCAGCATCACGTCCGCCGCAACGCGGTTGTCACGCACCGCCTGCACGAAGCCTTCGCGTTCGAACTCGTCCGGCGTGGAGTACAGGCCCGGGAGCATCACCAGCAGCGTGTCGGCGTTGCGCGTGCAACTGCTCTTTTCGAGCGAGGTCGCCAGCGGCACCGTGGTCTTTCGCAGGCCGCCGCAGCCCACGGCGAGCAGCGCGGCGCTCACACCCAGCACGACCAGGAACCACCGCTTTGAAAAGAACGTCATGCGCCGCAGTCTAGGTGCGAAGAGAGGCGGGCAGGTCGACCATCACGGGTTGCCCCGGCGCGGTGCAGCCGGTGTCGCAGCACTTGCCGGGCTGGCGGTTGCGGGTGACGGCACGCGCCGGGTCGTGCGGCGCGGCGGCGGGCGAGCCGTCCGCCGCAATGCCGCGTTCGAGGATGCGCTCGACCAGTTCCACCTTGGAGCCGACCGGGTAATTGCGCCAGATCTCCTGCTTCATGGCCGCCGGCGAGCCGCCGCCGTGCAGGCTGATCACGCTGTACCAGCCGCCCTGGTAGCCGGCCGTCAGGTCTTCGATGAAGCGGGCGGTTTCGATGCGCTGCTCGTACGGAACGCCCGGGTTGGCGCGCAGCACCTCCGACAGGCGGGCGGCGGTCTCGGGGTTGTGGTCTTCTTCGGGGCCGGGCAGGGTGACGATGAGGCCGCCGCTCACGTAGTGCGCGATGCGGTGCATGTCGTAGATCTTGGTGGCCAGCAGCAGCTTGCCGATGTTGCTGAACACCGGGTCGGGCATGAACACCTCGCAGTGGTCGTCGGCCTTGCCGTACACGCTGGCCGCCACGCCGCAGGCGAAGAAGCTCTCCGTGATGGTGATGAGCTCGACCATCTGCTCGCGCAGGTGGCTTTCCTTGCCAGGGTCGAAGCCGTTGGCCTCGCACATCAGCGCGCCGGCGCCGATCAGCAGGTCGCCGAAACCCGCGCGCGCGCCGATGCAGCTGTGGCGGTGGTGCGTGGCGTAGCTGTAGGTCAGGTGGCCGGAGTGCTCCCAGGTGCCTTTGTCGCCGGCGTAGAACACCCGCTCCCACGGCACGAACACCTTGTCGAACATGCACACGCCGGTGCTCTGGCCGTACTTGCGGCTGAAGAGCGCGTCGCCGTGTTCGAGCTTCTCGCCGGGCCGGCCGGCCGGTCGGGCGACGATGGTGAGGCCGGGCGCGTCCAGCGGCACGGCGCAGCACACGGCGAAGTCGGCGTCTTCCTTGCCCATGTTGCGGCAGGGCATGACCAGCAGCTCGTGCACGTAGGGCGCGCCGGTCACGATGGCCTTGGTGCCCGAGATGACGATGCCGCGCGCATTGCGCTCCACCACGTGCAGGTAGCTGTCGATATGGGCCTGCTCGTGCGGCCTGCGGCTGCGGTCGCCCTTGGCGTCGGTCATGGCCACGCCCAGCGTCAGGTCCTGGTCTTGCACGCGGTGCAGGTACGCATGGAAGCGCGCGGTGTGCTCGGTGCTGCCGCGCGCGTCGTCGATGCGCGCCGACACCTGCGCGATGGCGTTGAGCGCGTCGTGCGTCAGGTAGCGCTGGGCGCAGCCGGTTTCCTGGCACACCAGCCGCACCGCCTCCAGCTTGTTGAGCAGGTCGCCCGCGCCGGTGTCGAGGTGGGACAGCCGGTTCACGCGCTTGCCGCTGGTGTGCTGTACCGCGGTCATGATCGGCGCGTACTGCGGCTTGAGCGCGTAGTCGTAGGTGAGGGCGATGGCGTTGATGCCGGGCTGGAACGCGGCCTCGTCGGCCACGCTGTCGACGCGGCGGCCGTCCACGAACACGGTGGGCCGGTAGCGGCGCAGCGACTCTCGGTAGTCGGCGCCGGACATGAGGGACGGGCCTGAAAGCGGGGCGTTCATCGTGCGTGTCTCCTGGGGCCGCGGGGCGGGGGCAAGCGGCGGTTCGATAATTGGAGCATCGATCGATTTGTTCGGTGGTACGGTCTAACCCGTCAATCACGCCCCCCAGAAAGAAAAACCCATGCTTCTCGATGCTTCGCTCTCCCAACTCGTGCTGGTCGACTACCAGGCCCGCCTGATGCCGGCCGTTTTCGAGAACGAGGCCGTGGCAGCGAACGCGGTGCGCCTGGGCAAGATGGCGGCGATGGTCGAGGTCCCGGTGTGGGGCACCGAGCAGAACCCGTCCAAGCTGGGTGAGAACCTGCCCGACATTCGCGCGCTGTGCCGCAAGACGCTGGCCAAGATGCACTTCAGCGGCGTGGAAGAGGGGCTCGGCGAATGGCTGCGCGCACCGGCCAAGGCCGCGCCGCAGGGCAATGCCCGCAGCCTGCCCAAGCACCTGCAGAAGCCGCAGGCCGCGCCCGAAGAGCGCAACACCATCGTCATTGCCGGCTGCGAAGCCCATGTGTGCCTGCTGCAGACGGCGCTCGACCTGCTGGAAGACGAGTTCGACGTATGGGTCGTCACCGACGCCTGCAGCTCGCGCACCGAGCGCAATCGCGACGCCGCCTTCGACCGCCTGGCCGGCGCGGGTGCCGAACTGGTGACGACCGAGATGGTCGGCTTCGAGTGGCTGCGCACCGCGGAGCACCCTGCGTTTCGCGATCTGCAAGGGCTGATCCGATGACCTGACGGCGGGCGGCACGGTCGGGCTGAACCGGGTTGTTCCGGTCGTCAGCTTGCTGCAAGATCGGTCTCCATAATTATGAATTCAGTTTTGGCGGGGCCCGCTGGAACTGACTACATACAAGGAGACAAAGCCCCGATGAGCCGCTACGAAGAGTTCCATCGCCAGTCCGTCGACGCGCCCGAGGCCTTCTGGGCCGAGCAGGCGAAGCTGATCGACTGGCAGGTCCCCGCCACCCAGATCCTCGACGCCAGCAACCCGCCGTTTGCGCGCTGGTTCGTCGGAGGCACCACCAACCTGTGCCACAACGCGGTCGACCGGCACCTGGCCGAGCGGGGTGACCAGCGCGCGTTGATCTTTGTCTCGACCGAAACCGGCGTCGAGACGAGCTACAGCTTCACCGAGCTGCATGCCGAGGTGCAGCGCACCGCAGCCAGCCTGATGGAACTGGGCGTGGGCAAGGGCGACCGCGTGCTCATCTACATGCCGATGATTCCCGAGGCGGCCTTCGCCATGTTGGCCTGCGCGCGCATCGGCGCAGTCCATTGCGTGGTGTTCGGCGGCTTTGCCAGCGGCTCGCTGGCCACGCGCATCGAAGACGCCGAGCCCAAGGTGATCGTGAGTGCCGACGCGGGTTCGCGCGGCGGCAAGGTCATCGCGTACAAGCCGCTGCTGGACGAGGCGATCCGCCTGTCGAAGCACAAGCCCGACGCCGTGCTGCTCACGGACCGGGGCCTGGCGCCCATGGACCTGACCGCAGGTTGCGACCACTTGGCCGGCGAACTCCGGCAGAGGCACTTCGACGCCCAGGTGCCCTGTACCTGGCTGGCATCCACCGACATCAGCTACACCATCTACACCAGCGGCACCACCGGCAAGCCCAAGGGGGTGCAGCGCGACGTGGGCGGCTACGCGGTGGCGCTGGCGGCCAGCATGAAGCACATCTTCGACGGCCGGCCCGGCGAAACCTACTTCTCGACCAGCGACATCGGCTGGGTGGTGGGCCACAGCTACATCGTCTACGGCCCGCTGATCGCGGGCATGGCGACCATCCTGTACGAGGGCCTGCCCACCCAAGGCATCGACCGGCAGCCCGACGGCGGCATCTGGTGGCGCCTGGTCGAAAAGTACAAGGTGACGGTGATGTTCAGCGCGCCGACCGCCGTGCGCGTGCTCAAGAAGCAAGACCCGGCGCTGCTGAAGAAATACGACCTGCGCAGCCTGCGCGCGTTGTTCCTGGCCGGCGAGCCGCTCGACGAGCCCACCGCGCGCTGGATCAGCGAGGGCCTGGGCGTGCCGATCATCGACAACTACTGGCAGACCGAATCGGGCTGGCCGATGATCACCATCGCCAACGGCGTGGAGGCCATGCCGAGCAAGTTCGGCAGCCCCGGCGTGCCGATGTACGGCTACCGCATCAAGATCCTGAACGAGTCGACCGGCGAGGAACTGACCGGCGCGAATGAGAAGGGCGTGGTCGTGGTCGAGGGCCCGACCCCGCCGGGCTTCATGCAGACCGTGTGGAAGGACGACGCGCGCTTCGTGGACACGTATTGGAAAAGCGTGCCCGGCAAGATGGTTTATTCGACTTTCGACTGGGGCATTCGGGACGAAGACGGGTATTTCTACATCCTCGGCCGCACCGACGACGTGATCAATGTGGCGGGCCATCGGCTGGGCACGCGCGAGATCGAGGAGAGCATCTCAGGCCATGCCGACGTGGCCGAAGTGGCGGTGGTGGGCGTGGCCGACGCGCTGAAGGGCCAGGTGGCGATGGCCTTCGTCGTGCCCAAGAACGGCCAGGCGCTGGGCGACGCCGGTGCGGCGCTCCGGCTGGAGGGCGAGATCATGAAGCTGGTGGCCGACCAGCTCGGCGCGCTGGCGCGCCCGGCCCGTGTGCGCTTTGTGAGCGGCCTGCCCAAGACCCGCAGCGGCAAGCTGCTGCGCCGCGCCATCCAGGCCGTGTGCGAGCAGCGCGACCCGGGCGATCTCACCACCATCGACGACCCCGCGACGCTGCAGCAGATCAAACAGTTACTCTCTTTGCCCTGAGCGAGCCCGCAGAAGGGTTGCAGACCCCCTTGGAACCGTCATATGGTTGACGTGGCACAATGCCAAGGTACTCAGGCCCTTCCCCAGCCACAGTCGCATCCGCCAACCGGTCCAGCCGTGTCGCGGAAGGTTTCTTAACCAGCTAGTGCTTCCTTCAGGGAAGCGAAGGTCAGCGGATCATGAGCGATTCATCTACGCCATCGGCGTACACCGCCTATCAAGGCAACACCTACCTCTTCGGCGGCAACGCGCCCTATGTCGAAGAGATGTACGAAAACTACCTCGCCAACCCCGGCAGCGTGCCCGACAACTGGCGTTCGTACTTCGACGCCCTGCAGAACGTTCCCGCCGGCGACGGCTCGAACACCCGCGACGTTCCCCACCTGCCCGTCATCAATGCCTTTGCCGAACGTGCGAAGCAGGGTACGACCAAGGTCGTGGTGGCCAGCGGCGCGGACTCCGAACTCGGCCGCAAGCGCACCGCCGTTCAGCAGCTGATTGCCGCCTACCGCAACGTCGGCGCCCGCTGGGCCGACCTCGACCCGCTCAAGCGCGCCGAGCGCCCTTCGATCCCGGAACTCGAGCCCTCGTTCTACGGTTTCACCGACGCCGACCTCGAGACGGTGTTCAACACCAGCAACACATTCTTCGGCAAGGACACCATGTCCCTGCGCGAACTGCTCAACGCACTGCGTGAAACGTACTGCGGCACGATGGGTGCCGAGTACATGTACACCACCGACCAGAACCACAAGCGCTGGTGGCAGCAGCGGCTCGAAAGCGCCCGCACCAACCCCAAGCTGAGCGCCGAGCAGAAGAAGCACGTGCTCAGTCGCCTCACGGCCGCCGAAGGCCTGGAGCGCTTTCTGCACACCAAGTACGTCGGCCAGAAGCGCTTTTCGCTCGAAGGCGGCGAAAGCTTCATCGTGTCGATGGACGAGCTGATCAACCAGGCCGGCATCAAGGGCGTGCAGGAAATCGTGATCGGCATGGCCCACCGCGGCCGCCTGAACGTGCTGGTCAACTCGCTGGGCAAGATGCCCGCCGACCTGTTCGCCGAGTTCGACCACACCGCCCCTGAAGAACTGCCCAGCGGCGACGTCAAGTACCACCAGGGCTTCAGCTCGGACGTGACCACCCCCGGCGGCCCGGTGCACCTGAGCCTTGCGTTCAACCCCTCGCACCTTGAAATCGTGAACCCGGTGGTCGAAGGCTCGGTGCGCGCCCGCATGGACCGCCGCGGCGATCCGCTGGGCAAGCAGGTACTGCCCGTGATCGTGCACGGCGACGCCGCCTTCGCAGGCCAGGGCGTCGTGATGGAAACGCTGGCACTGGCCGAAACCCGTGGCTACTCCACCGGCGGCACGGTGCACATCGTCATCAACAACCAGATCGGCTTCACCACCAGCGACCCGCGCGACAGCCGCTCCACGCTGTATTGCACCGACATCGTCAAGATGGTCGACGCACCGGTGCTGCACGTGAACGGCGACGACCCCGAAGCCGTGGTGCTCGCCACGCAGCTCGCTCTGGACTTCCGCATGGAGTTCCAGAAGGACGTGGTCGTGGACATCATCTGCTTCCGCAAGCTGGGCCACAACGAGCAGGACACGCCTTCGCTCACCCAGCCGCTGATGTACAAGAAGATTGCCCAGCACCCCGGCACGCGCAAGCTGTACGCCGACAAGCTGGCCACGCAGGGCCTGGGCGACACGCTCGGCGACGACATGGTCAAGGCGCAGCGCGCCGCCTTCGACGAAGGCAAGAACACCGTCGACCCGGTGCTCACCAACTTCAAGAGCAAGTACGCCGTCGACTGGAGCCCGTACCTCAACAAGAAGTGGACCGACGCCGGCGACACCGCCATTCCCTCGACCGAATGGAAGCGCCTGGCCGAAAAGATCACCACCGTGCCGCAAGGCTTCACCGTGCATCCGCTGGTGAAGAAGGTGCTGGACGACCGCGCCAACATGGGCCGCGGCGACGTCAACGTCGACTGGGGCATGGGCGAGCACATGGCCTTTGCCTCGCTGGTGGCCAGCGGCTACCCGGTTCGCCTGTCGGGCGAAGACTCGGGCCGCGGCACGTTCACGCACCGCCACGCCGTGCTGCACGACCAGAACCGCGAGAAGTTCGACACCGGCACCTACACGCCGCTGCAGAACGTGGCCGAGAACCAGGCGCCGTTCGTCGTGATCGACTCGATTCTTTCGGAAGAAGCCGTGCTCGCGTTCGAATACGGCTACGCCTCGAACGACCCGAACACGCTCGTCATCTGGGAAGCCCAGTTCGGCGACTTCGTGAACGGCGCGCAAGTGGTGATCGACCAGTTCATCGCCTCGGGCGAAGTGAAGTGGGGCCGCGTCAACGGCCTGACCATGATGCTGCCGCACGGCTACGAAGGCCAGGGCCCAGAGCACAGCTCGGCACGCCTGGAGCGCTTCATGCAACTGAGCGCGGACACCAACATGCAGGTGGTGCAGCCCACCACGGCCAGCCAGATCTTCCACGTGCTGCGCCGCCAGATGGTGCGCAACCTGCGCAAGCCGCTGATCATCCTCACGCCCAAGTCACTGCTGCGCAACAAGGACGCCACGTCGCCGCTGACCGAGTTCACCAAGGGCAGCTTCCAGACGGTGATTCCGGACAGCAAGGGCCTGAAGGCCGAGAAGGTCAAGCGCCTGGTCGCGTGCTCGGGCAAGGTTTACTACGATCTGGCCAAGAAGCGCGAAGAGCAGGGCAACGACGACGTGGCGATCATCCGCGTCGAGCAGCTGTATCCGTTTCCGCACAAGGCTTTTGCCGCGGAAATCAAGAAGTACCCGAACCTCGTGGACGTGGTGTGGTGCCAGGACGAGCCGCAGAACCAGGGCGCCTGGTTCTTCGTTCAGCACTACATCCATGAAAACATGCAGGACGGCCAGAAGCTCGGCTACTCCGGCCGTGCCGCTTCGGCGTCGCCGGCGGTGGGCTACTCGCACCTGCACCAGGAACAGCAGAAGGCGCTCGTGGATGGCGCGTTTGGCAAGCTCAAGGGCTTCGTGCTGACCAAGTAAAACCAGTTCTTTTCACACGAACACCTCAAGAACAAAACGGAGCTCACTCCAAATGTCTATCGTAGAAGTCAAAGTCCCCCAGCTTTCCGAATCCGTGGCCGAAGCCACCATGCTCACGTGGAAGAAGAAGGCTGGCGATGCCATCGCCGTCGATGAAATCCTGATCGAGATCGAGACCGACAAGGTCGTGCTGGAAGTGCCCGCGCCTTCGGCCGGCGTGCTGATCGAAATCGTGCAGCCCGATGGCGCCACCGTGATCGCCGAGCAGCTGATCGCCCGCATCGACACCGAGGGCAAAGCCTCGGCCGCCGCGCCTGCTGCCGCCGCACCCGCTGCCGCGCCGGCTGCTGCTGCCGCGCCTGCTCCGGCAGCCGCTGCCGCCGCCACCGGTGGCTCGAAGGCCGACGTGGCCATGCCCGCCGCCGCCAAGCTGCTGGCCGACAACAACCTGAAGACCGGCGACGTGGCCGGCACGGGCAAGGACGGCCGCGTGACCAAGGGTGACGTGCTCGGCGCCGTGGCCTCGGGTGCCAAGCCCGCTGCTGCCGCCACCGTTGCCGCACCGGCTGCCAAGCCTGCGCTGCCGCAAGTGAGCGCATCGGCCCGCGCCCCTGACCTGGGCGAGCGCCCGGAGCAACGCGTGCCCATGAGCCGCCTGCGCGCCCGCATCGCCGAGCGCCTGCTGCAGTCGCAGTCGACCAACGCCATCCTGACGACGTTCAACGAAGTCAACATGGCACCGGTCATGGACCTGCGCAAGAAGTTCCAGGACGCGTTCACCAAGGAACACGGCGTGAAGCTGGGCTTCATGTCCTTCTTTGTGAAGGCTGCGGTGCATGCGCTGAAGAAGTACCCGGTGATCAACGCCTCGGTCGACGGCAACGACATCCTCTACCACGGCTACTTCGACATCGGCATCGCAGTCGGTTCGCCGCGTGGCCTGGTGGTGCCGATCCTGCGCAACGCCGACCAGATGAGCTTTGCGGACATCGAGAAGAAGATCGCCGAGTTCGGCAAGAAGGCGCAAGACGGCAAGCTGGGCATCGAAGACATGACCGGCGGCACGTTCTCCATCTCGAACGGCGGCACCTTCGGCTCGATGCTCTCGACGCCGATCATCAACCCGCCGCAGTCGGCCATTCTGGGCGTGCACGCCACGAAGGACCGCGCGGTGGTGGAAAACGGCCAGATCGTGATTCGTCCGATGAACTACCTGGCCATGAGCTACGACCACCGCATCATCGACGGCCGCGAAGCCGTTCTGGGCCTGGTTGCCATGAAGGAAGCGCTGGAAGATCCGTCGCGCCTGCTGTTCGACATCTGATCCACGCGCGCTGCCGATGGAGTGGTTTTGCAAGACCCTGGACGCTTTGACGGCGTGGGAGCTCTACGCAATTCTGTCGGCGCGCAGCGCGGTCTTTGTCGTGGAGCAGCGCTGCGTGTACCTGGACCCGGACGGCAAGGACACGCAGGCGCATCACCTGTTTGCAATGGACGGCGCACAGGGTCGGCAACAGGTGGCGGCATACATGCGGCTGCTGCCGCCGGGCGTGTCGTACGAGGAAGCCTCGCTCGGACGCGTCCTCACGGGCCGCGAATACCGCGGCCAGGGCCTTGGGCAAGAGCTGCTGAACAGGGGGCTCGTGCAAGCGAACAAGCTCTGGCCCCAGGCCGCTTTGAGGATCGGCGCGCAGGCTTACCTGCAGAAGCTGTATGCGTCGGCAGGCTTTGCCACCGTGGGCGAGCCCTACGACGAAGACGGGATACCGCACATCGAAATGGTGCGGCGCGTTCATCACTAAATTTTTTGAGAATCACATGACCAAACAATTCGACGTCGTCGTCATCGGTGGCGGCCCCGGCGGCTACATCGCTGCCATTCGCGCGGCGCAACTCGGCTTCAGCGTGGCCTGCATCGACGAGTGGAAGAACGCCAAGGGCGGCCCCGCGCTCGGCGGCACCTGCACCAACGTCGGCTGCATTCCCTCCAAGGCACTGCTGCAATCGTCGGAGCACTTCGAGCACGCCGGCCATGGCTTTGCGGACCACGGCATCAACGTGTCGGGCCTGTCGCTCGACATCGGCAAGATGCTGGCCCGCAAGGACCAGGTCGTGAAGCAGAACAACGACGGCATCACCTACCTGTTCAAGAAGAACAAGATCGCGTCGTTCCACGGCCGCGGCTCGTTCGTGAAGGCCGCCGAAGGCGGCTACGAAATCAAGGTGGCCGGTGCGGCCGAGGAAACCATTGTCGGCAAGCACGTCATTCTGGCCACGGGCTCCAATGCACGTGCGCTGCCGGGTGCGGCTTTCGACGAAGAAAACATTTTGTCGAACGACGGCGCGCTGCGCATGGGCGCCGTGCCGAAGAAGCTGGCGCTGATTGGCTCCGGCGTCATCGGCCTGGAAATGGGCTCGGTGTGGCGCCGCCTGGGCGCAGAAGTGACCGTGCTCGAAGCACTGCCGACCTTCCTGGGCGCGGTGGACGAGCAGATTGCCAAGGAAGCCAAGAAGGCGTTCGACAAGCAGGGCCTGAAGATCGAACTGGGCGTGAAGGTCGGGGAGATCAAGTCGGGCAAGAAGGGCGTTTCTATCGCCTGGACCAATGCCAAGGGCGAAGCGCAGACGCTCGACGTCGACAAGCTCATTGTGTCGATCGGCCGCGTGCCCAACACCATCGGCCTGAACCCTGAAGCCGTGGGCCTGGCGCTGGACGAGCGCGGTGCCATCAACGTCGACGGCGACTGCAAGACCAACCTGCCCAACGTGTGGGCCATCGGCGACGTGGTGCGGGGCCCGATGCTGGCGCACAAGGCCGAGGAAGAGGGCGTTGCCGTGGCCGAGCGCATTGCCGGCCAGCACGGCCATGTCAACTTCAACACCGTGCCCTGGGTCATCTACACGCACCCCGAGATCGCATGGGTCGGCCAGACCGAGCAGCAGCTCAAGGCCGAAGGCCGCGCCTACAAGGCCGGCACCTTCCCGTTCCTGGCCAACGGCCGCGCACGCGCGCTGGGCGACACGACCGGCATGGTCAAGTTTCTGGCGGACGCCACGACCGACGAGATCCTGGGCGTGCACATGGTGGGCCCGCAGGTCAGCGAGCTGATCTCCGAAGCCGTGGTGGCGATGGAGTTCAAGGCCAGCGCGGAAGACATCGCGCGCATCTGCCACGCGCACCCGTCGCTGTCGGAAGCCACGAAGGAAGCCGCCCTGGCCGTGGACAAGCGCACGCTGAACTTCTGAGCCGCCGTTTCTCTTGACCAGCGTCAAACAGGCCTATGAGGCGGAGCTCGCCAAGCGCGGGTTCCACGCCGATCCAGCGCAGCTGCATGCCGTGGAGGCGCTGGACCGTTGCGCCAACGAATGGGCCGAGTACAAGGCCCAGCGTTCCAACGCGCTGAAGAAGTTCATCAACCGGCCTGAGCTTCCGCGCGGCGTCTACATGTACGGTGGCGTCGGGCGGGGCAAGAGCTTCCTGATGGACCTGTTCTTCAACGCCGTGCCGCTAAGGCGCAAGACGCGCCTGCACTTTCACGAGTTCATGCGCGAAGTGCACCGAGAACTGCGCGAGCTGCAGGGCACGGTCAATCCGCTCGACGAGCTGGGCCTGCGCATTTCCAAGCGCTACAAGCTCATCTGCTTCGACGAGTTCCATGTGGCTGACATCACCGACGCGATGATTCTTCATCGGCTGCTGGTGTCGCTGTTCGAGAACGGCGTGGGTTTCGTCACCACCTCCAACTTCAAGCCCGACGACCTGTATCCGGGTGGGTTGCACCGCGACCGCATCTTGCCCGCCATCGCGCTGCTGAACGAGAAGCTCGAGGTGCTGAGCGTGGACAACGGCACCGACTACCGGCGCCGCACGCTCGAGCAACTGCGCATGTACCTCACGCCGAACGACGCGGCGGCCGAGAAGGAAATGCGCAAGGCCTTCGACAAGCTGGCCGAGACGGCCGACGAAAACCCGATCCTGCACATCGAGCAGCGCGAGATCCGCGCCTTGCGAAAGGCCGGCGGCGTGGTCTGGTTCGACTTCAAGACGCTGTGCGGCGGGCCGCGCTCGCAGAACGACTACCTCGAAATTGCCAGCCAGTACCACACGGTGCTGCTGTCCGACGTGCCGCACATGCCGGTGCGCATGGCTTCCGAAGCACGGCGTTTCACCTGGCTGATCGACGTGTTGTACGACCGGCGCTGCAAGCTCATCATGTCGGCAGAGGTTCCGCCCGAGGCGTTGTACACCGAGGGGCCGCTGGCGCACGAGTTTCCGCGCACGGTCTCCCGGCTCACCGAAATGCAGTCGAGCGAGTTTCTTGCCCTGGAACGCCGCATCGTCGACACCCGACTCACATGAAAAAATTCGCACTTGCCCTGCTCCTGACCTTGGCCAGCTTGCCGCTGTGGGCGCAGTCCAATGCCGCGGCAGGCAATACCGACCTCGAGGCCGAGAAGCGCAGGCTGTCGACCGAGCGCGAAGCCATCGAGAAGCGCTTTGCCGAGGAGCGGGCGGTTTGCTACAAGAAGTTCGCGGTGGAAGACTGCCTGCGCGAGAGCCGCGAGCGGCGCCGCAAGGAAGCCGACAACATCAAGCGCCAGGAAACGGCGATCAACGACATCCAGCGCCAGCGCAGCGGCGCGGCCGAACTGCAGAAGCTCGACCAGAAGGCCGGCCAGCAGCGCGCGCAGGACACGCCCGAGAAGCAGCAGCAGTCGAGCCAGAACCAGAAGGACCGCGAGCAGCGCGCGGCCGACCATGCGAACAGCCGCGCGTCCACGGCCGGCGAGGCCGCCGAGCGCGAGCGCGAGTTCCAGTCCAAGCAGAAGGCGCACGCCGACGAGCAGGCCAGGGCCGCCCAGCGCAAGGCCGAGGCGCCGGCGGCGGTTCAGCGCTACGAAGAGAAGCTCAAGCGCGCCGAGGCGCACAGGGCCGACCGCGAGCGGCGCAATGCCAACCCCGGCAAGCCACGCGGCGCGCCGCTGCCGCCGGCAGAGGCTGCGGCCTCGTCACCCGCACGCTGATCGCTTTGCGGGCTTGACCCGGCCGTACGGCGTCACACCGCGGGCGGAAGCGCATCCACCTTCAGCACGGCGATGGAGATGTTGTCGCCCGTGCCCCGGGCGCGGCGCCGCGCCTCGCCCACCAGAATTTCCGCTGCGTCGCGCGGCGGATGCGAATACAGCACGCTCGCCATTTCTTCCGTGCTGAAGTAGTGCCAGAGGCCGTCGCTGCACGCCATGAGCAGGTCGCCGGGCGCCAGCTTGGGTATGTAGTACGGGTCGACGGGCGGTGGCGTGGTCGTCATGCCCAGGCAGCCGAGCAGGATGTTGCCCTGCGGGTGGATGTTGGCCTCGGCCTCGTTGATCTGGCCGCGGTCGATCAGCACCTGCACGTAGGAATGGTCGCGCGTGCGCGTGACCAGTTGCCCGTCGCGGTAGTGGTAGATGCGCGAATCGCCGGCATGGATCCAGGCGCAGTCGCCCTTGGGGTTCATGAGAAAGGCCGCCAGCGTGCTGTGCGGCTCCTGCTCGCTGGACACTGCGGTGAGCTTGATCACCGTGTGGGAGTCTTCCAATATTTGCCTGAGCACCGCCTGCGGGTCGTCGCGGCCGGGCTGGTAGCGCGTGAAGAGCTGGCGGGATGTCATCAGCACCTGGTCGGAGGCCTTGCGGCCGCCGCTGCGCCCGCCCATGCCGTCGGCCACCACGCCAAGCACGCAGCCCGGTACGCGGGGATGACTCATGACCATCACCTGGTCCTGTTGGTACGGGCGGTCTCCCTTGTGGAGTCCGGTGGCCGCGGCAAGTCGAAAGCCTTGAGTCATGAGGCATATGCGCGTGAAGCGCGTGTTGCTGTCGTCGCTGGGGGTCGTGTCAGGACGTATTATCGAATGAACATGCGCCACAAAAACGCCGTGAGCGCGCCCCACCGTTGGACTCCAATCTTCACTCCCTTTCCCGCCAACTGATCGAGCTGCGCATCGAGCATGCCGATCTCGACGCCTCCATCGACCGGTTGTCCGAAACCTCGCCGCAAGACGAGCTGATGCTGCGGCGCCTGAAAAAGCGCCGACTCGCGCTGCGTGACCAGATCACGCGGCTGGAGAACGTGCTCGACCCGAAAGAGCCGGCGTGAGCGGCGCGCTCGAAGACCAGGTGCGCGACGCCTTCGCGCAAGGCGGCGTGCTGTCGCGTGCCGCCGAGCAGTTCCGCGAGCGTTCGGGCCAGACCGAAATGGCGCTTGCCGTGGCCCGCACCATCGAGGAGGGCGGGGTGCTGGTGGTGGAGGCGGGCACGGGCGTGGGCAAGACCTTTTCGTACCTCGTACCGGCCTTGCTGAGCGGCGAGCGCGTGCTGCTGTCCACCGCCACCAAGACGCTGCAAGACCAACTTTACGGGCGCGACCTGCCGCGCCTGGTCGAGGCCTTCGGGCTGCCGGTGCGCACGGCGCTGCTCAAGGGGCGCGGCAGCTACCTGTGCCTGCACCGGCTCGACATGGCCCGCCACGACGCCTCGCTGCCCGAGCGCGGCAGCCTGCGCACGCTGGCCAAGATCGAGCAATGGTCCAAGGCCACGCGCACCGGCGACCTGGCCGAACTGCCGGGGCTGGACGAACGTTCGCCGCTCATTCCGCTGATCACTTCCACGCGCGAGAACTGCCTGGGCGCGCAATGCCCGCAGTTCAAGCCCTGCCACGTCAACCTGGCGCGGCGCGAGGCGCTGGCGGCCGACATCGTCGTCATCAACCACCACCTGTTCTTTGCCGACCTGGCGGTGCGCGAGACCGGCATGGCGGAACTGCTGCCCACGGTGAGTGTGGTGGTGTTCGACGAGGCGCACCAGCTCAATGAAACCGGGGTGCAGTTTCTTGGCGCTCAACTGGGCAGCGGCCAAGCGCTCGACTTTGCGCGCGACATGCTTGGCGCCGGGCTGCAGCACGCGCGCGGGCTGGTCGACTGGCAGCAGTTGGTGGGCGGCGTCGAACGCGCGGCGCGCGAACTGCGGCTGGTGGTCGGCAAGCAATGGCCGGGCGCCAAGCTGCGCTGGCTGGGCGCGTCGCCGGAAGGCGTCGATCCCGAGGCATGGCAACGCGCGCTCGACGATCTGCAGCATTCCTTCGAAGAGGCCGCCGAAGGGCTGGCCACGGTCAGCGAAATTTCACCCGACTTCGTGCGGCTGCATGAGCGGGCGCGCCAGATCGCCAAGCGCGCCGCGCGCTTTGCCTTGCCTTGCGCGGTCGATTCGGTGCGCTGGGTCGATGTGGGCACGCAACTGCGGCTGGTGGAGTCGCCGCTGGACATCGCTGACGCAATGCGCAAGCGGGTGCTGAAGATCGTGGATGCGCAGTCCGATGCGCAAGAAGACGACGACCATGCCGCCGAAGATGACGATCTTGATGCCTACGGAGAACGTCAGCCGGACGAACGCCAGGCAGGCGAGGCGCCGCCGGTGCGGCAGAACGGCGGGCGCGCGTGGGTCTTCACCTCCGCCACCCTGGGTGACGAGCCCACGTTGCGCTGGTTCACCGAGCCCTGCGGGCTGCATGATGCGCAAGTGCTGCGCGTGAAGAGCCCGTTCGACTACGCCGAGCAGGCGGCGCTCTACGTGCCGCGGGTCTTTCCAAAGCCCAACGACCCTTCTCACAGCCAGCGGGTGGCGGAGCTGGCCGCGCATGGCGCCACCGAGCTCGGTGGACGCACCCTGGTGCTGACCACCACGCTGCGCGCCCTGCGCACCATCGGCGACGCCATGAAGCAGCAATTCGAGCTGCTCGACGCGGCGCTGCGCCCCGAGGTGCTGGTGCAGGGCGAGCTACCCAAGCGCGTGCTGATGGACCGCTTTCGCGAAGGCGCGAGCGGCGGGCGTGCCGGCTGCGTGCTGGTGGCGTCGGCGTCGTTCTGGGAGGGTTTCGATGCACCGGGCGATGCCCTGCAGCTGGTGGTGATCGACAAGCTGCCGTTCCCGCCGCCGAACGATCCGCTGGTCGAGGCACGCTCGCAGCGGCTGGAGGCGCAAGGCCGCAGTTCGTTTGCGGACTATTCACTGCCCGAGGCGGCAGTGGCACTCAAGCAGGGGGCGGGGCGGTTGATTCGCCGGGAAACCGACAGCGGCGTACTCGCTATCTGCGACACCCGCCTGGTCGCGATGGGCTACGGCCGCCGGTTGCTGGCGGCGCTGCCACCGATGCGGCGGCTGGACGGCGAAGCGGACTTCAACGCTGCGCTGGACGCGCTCAAGAACTGATTCGAGTGCGCCGCAGCTTCGCTGGCGGCTTTGTCGTCAGCCTTACCAGACCTTCCACCAAGGGTCGTCCTTGCCCTTGAAGCCGTTGGCGAGGTAGCTGCTCTTGGGGTAGTTGGTGGTCAGCACGCGTTGCGCGTCGTCGCGCAGGTCCTTCATGCCGAGGGCGTCGTACGACTTCACCATGATGTACAGGGCTTCTTCGAGCGCCGGCACTTCGCGGTAGTCGGACAACGCGATCTGCGAGCGGTTGATGGCGGCCAGGTAGGCGCCGCGCGAGTAGTAGTAGCGCGCCACATGAACCTCGTACTGCGCGAGCGAGTTCACGATGTAGTTCATGCGCTGGCGAGCGTCAGGCGTGTAGCGCGAGTCCGGGAAGCGCGTGACGAGGTCCTTGAAGGACTCGAACGATTCCTTTGCGGCCTTTTGGTCGCGCTCCGACAGATCCTGGCGCGTCATGAAGGCGAACATGCCGAGGTCGTCGTTGAAGTTGATCACGCCCTTGAGGTACAGCGCGTAGTCGAGCGCGGGGCTCGCCGGATGCAACTTCATGAAGCGGTCGATGGTGGAGATGGCCGCGGCCTTTTCACCCGATTTGTACTGGGCATAGGCCTTTTCGAGCTGGGCCTGCTGTGCGAGCGGCGTGCCGGCGGCGCGGCCTTCGAGCTTCTCGTACAGCGGAACCGCCTTGTCGTAGGCGCCCGAACCCGATTCGTCCTTGGCTTCCGCGTAGATGCGGTTGGGGCTCCAGTTCGCGGTCTTGTCGACCGAGGTAGAAGAGCAGCCAGCTGCTAGCAAAGCCGCCGCGCTGAGCGCGATCCAGGCGGGGACCGATAATTTGGCGCGAAACATCACATACGGCTTTCGTGAAACAGTTACCCTCAATTATATCGACCGACCCTCTGGGCCCTGTCTTCGAAGCCCCTGAGGCCACCGAGGCGGGCGAACTCGAGGAGGGCGCCGACCCCATCGAGCCCAGCGAACTGCGCCCCTTCGTCATCGACGCGGCGCAGCATGGACAGCGGCTCGACCGCGCGCTGGCCGCCCTGGTGCCCGAGTTTTCCCGCAGCTACCTGCAGCAGTTGATCGAGGCCGGCGCGGTCGAATTGCAGGGGCAAGCTCTCAAGAAGGTGTCGGCCACGGTGAAGGCCGGGCAGGCCGGGCGCATCGAGCTGCGTCCGACGCCGCAGAGCCAGGCGTTCCGTCCGGAGGCGATGGACATCGTCACGGTGCACGAGGACGAGCACCTGCGCATCATCGACAAGCCTGCCGGACTGGTTGTGCACCCGGCGCCGGGCCATTGGAGCGGCACGCTGCTCAATGGTCTCTTGGCACTCGATCCGAAGGCTGTGCTGCTGCCGCGCGCCGGCATCGTGCACCGGCTCGACCGCGACACCAGCGGGCTGATGATGGTGGCGCGCACCCGGGCCGCCATGGACGCGTTGGTGGCGCTCATTGCGGCGCGCGAGGTCAAGCGGCAATACCTGGCCATGGGCCACAAGCCCTGGGAGGGGGGCGCTGCCCGGCAGGTCGACGCGCCCATCGGACGCGACCCGCGCAACCGGCTGCGCATGGCGGTGGTCGATCTGGAGCGCAATTCCGGCAAGACCGCGCGCACGCTGATCGAGCGGCTCGACAGCCATTCCGAGGGCTGCGCGGTGCGCTGCACGCTCGAAACCGGCCGCACCCATCAGATTCGCGTGCACATGGCGTCCATCGGCCATCCGCTGGTGGGCGACGCCCTCTACGGCGGCGCGCCGGCCGTGGGGTTGAGCCGCCAGGCGCTGCATGCGTTCCGGCTCGCCTTCGTGCACCCCGTTACGCAGGTGCCGATGGAGTTTCGCTCGCCGCCGCCGCCCGACCTTGCCCAGGCTTTGCAGGCGTGGGGGCTGGATTACAATCGCGCCTGACGGCCCGAGTGCCGCGCCGGCCACCCAAGGCCGGTCTTGCGTTGCATTTGCCGAGTGCCTGCAACGCCACTCCTTTCATCCTTCTGAACAAGCGTCCCCCGAGACGCCTTTTTCCCGGATAACGCGAACCATGAATACGGCGGATGCCAAGCGCATTCTAGAAACCGCCTTGATCTGTTCGAGCCAGCCGTTGCCGGTGCGCGATATGCGCGTGCTGTTCGACGACGAGCTGGGCGTGGACACCATCAAGGTGCTGTTGCTTGAATTACAGGAAGACTGGGCGCAGCGCGGCCTGGAGCTTGTGAGCGTGGGCAGCGGCTGGCGCTTTCAGAGCCGCCCGGAGATGCGCGACCACCTCGACCGCCTGCACCCCGAAAAGCCACCCCGCTACACGCGCGCCGCTCTCGAAACGCTGGCCATCATTGCCTACCGCCAGCCGGCCACGCGCGGCGACATGGAAGATATTCGCGGCGTGACGATCAACTCGTTGATCCTCAAGCAGCTCGAGGACCGCGGCTGGGTCGAGGTCATCGGCCACCGAGAAACGGTCGGTCGGCCGGCGCTGTTCGCCACCACGCGCCAGTTCCTGGACGACCTGGGCCTGGCCTCGCTCGACCAGCTGCCGCTGATCGAAACGCCGGCACAGCAGGCCGCGCTGGTCGACGCTCTGGAGCGGGCCTCGGGCGAGCAGCAGGGCCTGCCGATCGATGCCGCGGAGGTGGCCGACGCTGTGGAGGTGGTGGCAACCGCTGAAGCGGTCGAGTCATTCCAGGTGCAGGTCGCCGAGGTCGCCGAGGCCGCCGCCCCCGTCGACACGCTGGAAGACCCGCCTGCGGCGCAAGCCGCGGCAGAACCTGAATTTCCCACCGAGCCGGAGCCCGCGCCCGCTCGTGCCGTGCCCGCGGCCCCCGAAACCGATGCCCCGTCCCCGGACGAGGCCGACCCTCACGCTCCTTCCTCCGGAAAAACCTCATGAGCACAAACGACACCGAAGACGCGGCCATGCTGCCTGCCGAACCCGAAGTCAAAAAGAAGAAACGTGCGACCACGCCCAAGAAGGTTGCAGGCGACACTGCCGAATCTGTGGCGCCGGAGGCTGTCGCGCCCGCAGAGGCAGAGGCGCCTAAGAAGCCACGCGCGCCGCGCAAGAAGAAGCCAGCGGCGGACGAAGCGGCCGTGGCGTCCGAAGCCCCGGTGGCAGCTGAGATACCCGCCGTCGCCGAGCCCGTGGTGGCCGAGGCGGACGAGGGGGCCGTGCCTGTCGCAGCAGCTCCCGTGAAGGATGCCGAAGAGGCCAAGGCAGCGCCCGTCGCGCAAGCCCGGCAGCAACAGCAGCCCGAGCAGCCAGAGCAGACGGACCGCCGCAACCAGAGTGACCAGGACGACGAGGACGAGGAAGAAGAGCCCGACGAGGAAGAAGACGACCTCGACCGCGCACGCCGCGCCGCCGAGCGCGAACAGCGCCATGCGCTGCCGCCCGAGCCGATCCGCTTCGCCGACGTCATTTCCGGCCAGTTCGACGCCGACGAGGAAAGCCCGGAAGTGCCGCCGCTCAAGCGCGTGCTGCTGCCCGAAGCCGATTCGCCCAAGCTGCACAAGGTGCTGGCGCAGGCGGGCCTCGGTTCGCGGCTCGAAATGGAGCAGCTGATTCTCCAGGGCCGCATTTCCGTCAACAACGAGCCGGCCCACATTGGCCAGCGCATCCAGTTCGGCGACCAGGTCAAGATCAACGGCAAGCCGATTCGCTTCCGCATCGCGCCACCGCCGCCGCGCGTCATTGCGTATCACAAGCCCGTGGGCGAGGTGGTGACCCACGACGACCCGCAGAACCGTCCGACCGTGTTTCGCAAGCTGCCGCGCCTGCAACAGGGCAAGTGGCAGTCGGTCGGCCGCCTCGACCTGAACACCGAAGGCCTGCTGCTGTTCAGCAGCTCCGGTGACTTGGCCAACCAGCTCATGCATCCGCGCTTCGGCTTGGAGCGTGAATACGCGGTGCGCGTGCTGGGTGCGCTCAGCGGCGAAGAGAAGAAGAAGCTGCTCGAAGGCGTGCGCCTGGACGACGGCATGGCGCAGTTCGGCACCATCGAGGACGGTGGCGGCGAAGGCTCCAACTGCTGGTACCGCGTGACCATCTCCGAAGGCCGCAACCGCGAAGTGCGCCGGCTGTTCGAGTCGGTGGGTCATGCGGTCAGCCGGCTGATCCGCATCCGCTACGGCGCGATGGTGCTGCCGCGCGGCCTGAAGCGCGGTGCCTGGATGGAGCTCGACGAGCGAGACATTCGTGCGCTGTTCCAGGCTTCAGGCGGCGCCGCGGAGCGTGGGAGCCCGCAGCATGCGCGGGGCCCTGGCCAGGACGGTGGCGGAAACGGCCCGAATGGCCGCAATGGCCGCAACAAGAAGCGCCGCGGCAATCGCAACGGCGGCGGCGCGGGCGAAGGCCAGCCGCGCGACATGCGCAATGACGGCGGGCGCGAGGCCCCGATCCCCAGCCCGCTGGGCGAGGCCCGGCCCCCGCGTGGTGACCGTGGTGCGCGCAACAACCGCGGCCCCGGCAACGGCGGTCCCCCGCAAGGGCAGGCTCGCCGCGCGGGCGGTGGTGGTGGCAACGGCGGCAACGCCGGCAATCGCCAGGGCGGTGGTGGCAATCGCCAGGGTGGCGACGACCGTCAGCCCAGCGGTGCCAACCAGCCCGATCCGATGAAGACCTCGCTGGGTTACATCGGTGCCGACAGCTTCTCGCGCCAGCGCAAGGAGCAGCGCACGGGCCCGGGTGGCCGACGCGGTGGCGGCGGTGGTGGCTACGGCGGGCCCGCAGGGCAGGGCGGCGGCCGGCGCCGCGGGCGCTGAAAGCCTGCCGCCACAGCGCGGCCTTTCGCGGGGTTTTCACCATTCCGCAAGGCCGCGCCGGTTAAAATCAGAGGCTTTGTCGACAGGTAACGCACGCATTGCGTTGCAGTTGTGACAAAACACTTCAAAATCAAAGCTCCAGGAAGCATTTCAATGGCTATCGAACGTACCCTCTCCATCATCAAGCCCGACGCAGTTGCAAAGAACGTCATCGGCAAGATCGTTTCCCGCTTTGAAGCCGCCGGCCTCAAGGTCGTCGCCGCCAAGCTGGTGCACCTGTCGCGCAACGAAGCCGAACAGTTCTACGCCGTGCACAGCGCACGTCCCTTCTTCAAGGACCTGGTCGAGTTCATGATCTCGGGCCCGGTGTTCGTGCAGGCTCTCGAAGGCGACAACGCCATCGCCAAGAACCGTGACCTGATGGGCGCCACCGATCCCAAGAAGGCAGCCGCCGGCACCATCCGCGCCGACTTCGCCGACAGCATCGACGCCAACGCCGTGCACGGTTCGGACGCTCCGGAAACCGCAGCGAACGAAATCGCTTTCTTCTTCGCCGGCCTCAACGTCTACGCGCGCTGAAGCGGTAGCTCGACCGATTCCATGACCGCAGTCAATCTGCTCGAATTCGATCTCGAGGGGTTGGCTGCGTTCTGCGAAAAACTCGGCGAGAAAAAATTCCGCGCCACGCAGTTGTTCCGCTGGATCCACCAGCGTGGCGCGAGCGATTTCACCCAGATGACCGATCTGGCGAAGTCGTTGCGCGAAAAGCTCGCGACCACCGCGCGCGTGGAGGCCTTGCCGGTCGTCACGCAGCACGAATCCAAGGACGGCACCATCAAGTGGCTGTTCGACGTCGGTGACGGCAATGCCGTCGAAGCCGTATTCATTCCCGAGGACGACCGCGGCACCCTGTGCGTGTCGTCCCAAGCCGGCTGTGCGGTCGGATGCCGCTTTTGCTCGACCGGGCATCAGGGCTTCAGCCGCAACCTCAGCACGGGCGAAATCGTCGCCCAGTTGTGGTTTGCCGAGCACTTCCTTCGCAAGCACCTCAAGCGCAACGAGCGCGTCATCTCCAACGTGGTGATGATGGGCATGGGCGAGCCGCTGCAGAACTATTCGGCGCTGGTGCCCGCGCTACGCACCATGCTCGACGACAACGCCTACGGGCTGTCGCGCCGCCGGGTGACGGTGTCGACCTCCGGCGTGGTGCCGATGATCGATCGTCTGGGCATCGATTGCGCCGTGGCCATGGCCGTGTCGCTGCATGCGCCCAACGACGCACTGCGCGACGACTTGGTGCCGCTCAATCGCAAATACCCCATTGCCGAGCTGCTCGAGGCCTGCAAGCGCTACCTGGCGTATGCGCCGCGCGACTTCATCACCTTCGAGTACTGCATGCTCGACGGCGTGAACGACCAGCCCGAGCATGCGCGCCAGTTGATCGAGCTCGTGCGCACGCATGACGTGTCGTGCAAGTTCAACCTGATTCCGTTCAATCCGTTTCCGGCCTCCGGCCTGCTGCGCTCGCCGCAGCCGCGCGTGCTGGCTTTTGCCAAGACGCTGAGCGAAGCCGGGCTCGTGACCACGGTGCGCAAGACGCGCGGCGACGACATCGACGCCGCCTGCGGGCAGTTGGCCGGCGATGTCAAGGACCGCACCCGCGCGGCCGAACGCATGGCCCAGCGCCGCGCGTCGGAGCGCACCATCGTTCTGCATCCGGTTCGCAAGACCACCCCCCTGGAGCACTGATCCCATGAGCATGGCCCTTCCGATGACGACCGTGAGCGCGCCGCGGCTGTTTGCCGCGAGCTTTGCCGGCGTCGCCGTGGCATTTCTGCTCTCGGGCTGCGTGAACACGCGGACCACCACCACCAGCCTGGCCGACAACAGTTCGAGCCGGGGCGCCGAGATCGTGACCGAGTCGGACGAAAGCTCCCGCCAGCGTCGCTCGCGCCTGCGCATGGAGCTGGCTTCGGGCTATTTCGAGCAGGGCCAGACCACCGTGGCGCTCGACGAAATCAAGCAGGCACTGACCGCCGACCCGAACAACGCGGACGCCTACAACCTGCGCGGCCTGGTGTACATGCGGCTGGACGACCCCGCACAGGCCGAAGACAGCTTTCGCCGCGCCATTGCCATCAGCCCGCGCGACGCGAATGCGCGCCAGAACTACGGCTGGCTGCTGTGCCAGCAGAACCGGTACGGCGATGCCGCGGCCCAATTCAACGAAGCCCTGGCGGTGCCCGCTTATGCCGAGCGTGCCAAGACCCTGATGACGCGGGGCGTGTGCGAGCTCAAGGCGGGCCAGCGCGAGCAGGCCGAGCGCAGCCTCATGCAGGCCTACGAGATCGACGCCGGCAACCCGGTGGTCGGCTTCAACCTGGCCTCGGTGCTCGCGCAGCGCGAAGAATGGTCGCGCGCGCAGTTCTACATTCGCCGGGTCAACAACAGCGCGGCGGCCAGCGCAGAAACGCTCGCACTCGGCGTGCGAATCGAACGAAAGCTCAACAACCGCGAAGCCGCCGCGCAGTTGGGCGGTCAATTGCAACGACGCTTCCCTCAGTCGCGGGAGGCAATGGCGTACGAGCGCGGGAATCTCAATGACTGATCGGGTTTCGGAGTTCGGCACTTCTGTGGCACAGACGCTCGAAGAAGGCGACATCACGCACAAGACCGCCGGCGACATGCTGCGCGAGGCGCGCGAGGCCCATGGCCTGCACATCGAAATGGTGGCGGCTGCCCTGAAGGTGCCGCCGCAGAAGCTGCTGGCGCTCGAGGCCGACGACATCGCGTCGTTGCCCGACCCGGTCTTTGCCCGTGCCCTGGCCAGCAGCGTGTGCCGCGCGTTGCGCATCGACCCCGCTCCGGTGCTCGCCAAGCTGCCTTCCACGAAGAAGGTGTTGCTGGCCGAGTCCGACCGCACGCTCAAGACCAATATTTCCTCGGGCTTGCCGCGCTGGAGCGGCAGCAGCAGCCGCTCTAGCGGCCTGCCGTCGCGCGCGCTGCTGACGGTCGTGCTGCTGCTGCTGATCGGCGCGGGTGCGCTGTTCTGGCTGCCGCAGTCGGTCTTCGACCAGATCGGTGCCTCGGTGTCGCGTTTCACATCCCACGGCAGTGCAGATGCTGGCGGCAGCGGCGACGCGCCTTCGGGCGAGAGCGGCTCGGCGGCCGAGACCGCTCCGGTTCAGGCGGTGGCGCCCAGCGGGCCGGTGGCGCAGGCACCCGTTGCCGTGGCACCGGTGGCCGCCGCTTCCGCGCCCGTGGCGCCCGCTGAAAGCAGCCAGCAGCTCGTTCTCGTGGCACGCGAAGAGTGCTGGGTCACCGTGACCGAAGCCGGCGGCAAGCAATTGCTGCGACGCAGCCTGAAGGCCGGCGAAACGGTTGGTCTGTCGGGCACGCTGCCGCTGTCCGTCGTGATCGGCCGCGCCTCCAGTGTCGACGTGCAGGTGCGCGGCCAGCCCTACGACCTGAAGCCCGTCACCAAGAGCGGTGGCGTGGCGCGTTTCGAGGTGAAGCCATGACGAACGACAGCCTTCCGATTCCCATCGAAGCGGCCGCGCCCAAGGCGCGCCGCTCGCGCCAGGCCAGTGTGGTCTGGGGCCCGCGCGTGGTCACGGTGGGCGGCGACGCGCCCGTGCGCGTGCAGTCCATGACCAACACCGACACCGTCGATGCCATCGGCACGGCGATCCAGGTGAAGGAGCTGGCCATTGCCGGCTCGGAAATGGTCCGCATCACCGTCAATACGCCGGAGGCTGCGGCGCAGGTGCCGTACATCCGCGAGCAGCTCGACCGCATGGGCATCGACGTGCCGCTGATCGGCGACTTCCACTACAACGGCCACCGCCTGCTGACCGACTATCCGGCCTGCGCCGAGGCGCTGAGCAAGTACCGCATCAACCCCGGCAACGTAGGCAAGGGCGACAAGAAGGACAAGCAGTTCGGCCAGATGATCGACGCGGCCATGCGCTGGAACAAGCCGGTGCGCATCGGCGTGAACTGGGGCAGCCTCGACCAGGAGCTGCTCGCCAGCCTGATGGACGTCAACAGCCAGCGAGCCCAGCCGTGGGATGCAAAGCAGGTGATGTACGAAGCGCTGATCACCTCGGCCATCGAGTCCGCCAAGCTGGCCGAGTCGATGGGCATGAACGGCAACCAGGTCATCCTGTCGTGCAAGGTGAGCGGCGTGCAGGACCTGATTTCGGTCTACCGCGAGCTGGCCAGGCGCTGCGACTATCCGCTGCATCTGGGCCTGACCGAAGCCGGCATGGGCACCAAGGGCACGGTGGCCTCGGCCACGGCGCTGTCGATCCTGCTGCAAGAAGGCATCGGCGACACCATTCGCGTGTCGCTCACGCCGCAGCCGGGCGAGTCGCGCACGCAGGAAGTGTTGATCGCCAACGAAATTCTGCAGGCCCTGGGCCTGCGCGTGTTCGTGCCCAGCGTCACCGCCTGCCCGGGTTGCGGCCGCACCACCAGCACCACCTTCCAGGAACTGGCCAAGCAGATCGACGACTACCTGCGCCAGCAGATGCCGGTGTGGCGCACCAAGTACCCCGGCGTCGAGACGATGAAAGTGGCCGTGATGGGCTGCATCGTCAACGGCCCCGGCGAAAGCAAGCACGCCGACATCGGCATCAGCCTGCCCGGCACCGGCGAGGCGCCGGCCGCGCCGGTCTTCATCGACGGCGAAAAGGCCCTCACGCTGCGCGGCGACAATATCGCCAACGAGTTCCATCAACTCGTCGAAACCTACATCGAAAAGCGCTTCGGCGGCGAACACGCCGTCGCTGCCTGACACCTCCGCAGATCCATGGCTGAAAAATTGAATGCCGTCAAAGGCATGAACGACATATTGCCGCCCGAATCGGCGCGCTGGGAGTGGCTCGAGGCCACCGTGCGCGACCTGATGGGGCGCTTTGCGTACCGCAACGTTCGCACGCCCATCCTCGAGCACACGGCGTTGTTCGTGCGCGGCATCGGCGAAGTGACCGACATCGTCGAGAAGGAGATGTACGCCTTCGAAGACCGCTCCGACAAGCACGGCCAGTCCGAGCACCTGGCAATGCGGCCCGAGAACACCGCCGGCCTGGTGCGCGCCGTGATCGAGCACAACATGCTCTACGACGGCCCCAAGCGCCTTTGGTACACGGGCCCGATGTTCCGCCGCGAGAAGCCGCAGCGCGGACGATATCGCCAGTTCCACCAGATCGGTGCCGAGGCACTGGGCTTTGCCGGCCCGGATGTCGACGCCGAACTGATCCTGCTGGCCAGCGCACTCTGGAAGGCCATTGGCCTGACCGACGTGCGCCTGGAGCTCAACAGCCTGGGCCAGCCCGCCGAGCGTGCGCTGCACCGCGCCCAGCTCATTGCCCACTTCGAGCAGCACGCCGACAAGCTCGACGAAGATGGCAAGCGCCGCCTGCACAGCAACCCGCTGCGCATTCTGGACACGAAGAATCCGGCGATGAAGGACGTGGTCGAGTCGGCACCGAAGCTCATCGACTTTCTCGGTGCCGAATCGCTCGCGCACTTCGAAGGGTTGCAGGCCATCCTCAAGGCCAACGACATCGCGTTCACGATCAATCCGCGCCTGGTGCGCGGGCTCGACTATTACAACCTCACGGTGTTCGAGTTCGTCACCGACCGTCTGGGCGCGCAGGGTACCGTGTGCGCCGGCGGCCGCTACGACGACCTGATCGCGCAGATCGGCGGCAAGCCCGCGCCGGCCGTGGGCTGGGCCATGGGCGTGGAGCGCGTGCTCGACCTGCTCAAGGAGCAGGGCACCGACGTGCCGGCACCGGTGGCCGATGCCTATGCCATCGTGCCCGATGCGCTGTCGATGCCGCTGGTGTTGCGCACCCTGCAGCAACTGCGCGAAGCCGGCGTGCGCGTGCAGATGCATGCGGCCACCGCCGAGGGCCTTGCGAGCTTCAAGTCGCAGATGAAGAAGGCCGACGCCAGCGGCGCCACCTTCGCACTGATCTTCGGCGCCGATGAACTTGCGCGCGGCGAAGTGACTCTGAAGGCCCTGCGCGACGCCAACGTCCCGCAGACCGCACGGCCCCTCGCAGAAGTGGCCGCCTGGGCCGTCACCCTACAATCGCCGGCTCCCAACACCTGACAGCGCATGGCAACCCATCTCGACCTCGAAGAACAGGAACAGCTCGACCAGCTCAAGCATTTCTGGAACACCTACGGCACCCTGATCACCTGGGTCGTGCTGCTTGCCGCCGGCGCCTTCGTGGCCTGGAACGGCTGGCAGTACTACCAGCGCAGCAAGGCAACGCAGGCCGCCGCGCTTTACGACGAGGTCGAACGCAGCACGCAGTCCGGCGATGTCGAGCGCATCCAGCGCGTGCTGGGCGACATGAAGGAGCGCTTTGCCTCCACCGCCTATGCGCAACAGGCCGGCCTGCTGGTCGCCAAGACGCTGTACGAGAAGGGCAATACCGAAGGCTCGCGCGCCGCGCTCACCTGGGTGGCGCAGAGCGCCATCGACCCCGGGTACCAGGCCATCGCCAAGCTGCGCCTCGCGGCCGAACTGCTCGACACCAAGGCGTACGACGATGCGCTCAAGCAGCTAGACGGCACCGTGCCGAAGGAATTCGAACCGCTGGTGGCCGACCGCAAGGGCGACATCTACCTGGCCCAGGGCAAGCGCGCCGAAGCGCAAGCCGAATACCGCAAGGCGTGGACCGGCCTCGGCGCGACCTCCGACTACCGCCGCCTGGTCGAGATCAAGCTCAACGCCGTCGGCGTCGACCCGAAGAGCCTGGCGCCAGTCGTCACCGTCACACCCGCAGCCCCCAAAACTCCCTGACCGCATCATGAATTTCAAGCGTCTCATGCCTGAATCGACCGCCCTGCGTGCGGGTTCAGCCCTTGTTTTGGCCGCCATGCTCGCCGCCTGTTCGGGTGGCGGCAAACCCAAGCCCGAAGAACTCCCCGCCAACCCGGCCCTCGTCGGCGTGCGCCAGGCCTGGACGGTACGCATTCCCGAGGTCAAGTTTCCCCTGACCACCGACATCAGCGGCGACACCATCACCGTGGCCGGCAGCGACGGCACCGTGGTGGCCATTGACGCCCGCGCCGGCCGTGAAACCTGGCGCGCCAGCGTCGGCGCGCCTTTGGCGGCCGGCGTCGGCAGCGACGGCACGATGGCCGCGGTCGTCACCACCAACAACGAGCTGGTCGCCATCGAAAACGGCAAGGTCCTGTGGAAACAGAAGCTGACGGCCCAGGCCTTCACCGCACCGCTGGTGGCGGGCCGCCGTGTATTCGTGCAAACCGCCGACCGCAGCCTGAGCGCCTGGGACGGCCAGAGCGGGCGTCGCCTCTGGCTGCAGCAGCGCACCGGTGAAAACCTGGTGCTGCGCAAGTCGGGCGTGCTGATCGCCGTGGGCGACACGCTGGTGGCCGGCATTGGCGGGCGCCTGGTGGGCATCAACCCGGCCAACGGCAGCTCGCGCTGGGAGTCGCCCATCGCGGCGCCTCGCGGCACCAACGATGTGGAACGCCTGGTCGACCTGACCGGCAGCGTGAGCCGTTACGGCGACACGATTTGCGCACGGGCGTACTACGCCAGCGTGGGTTGCGTCGAAACCGTGCGCGGTTCGCTGGTCTGGAGCAAGCCTGCTTCGGGCGCCGACGGCGTGAGCGGCGACGACCGCTTCGTCTATGGCACCGAATCCGACGGCAACGTCGTGGCGTGGCGCCGTGCCGATGGCGAGCGCGCCTGGCAGATGTCGCGCCTGAAAAACCGTGAGTTGACTGCGCCGCTGGCCGTGGGCCGCTCGCTCGTCATTGGCGAGAGCACCGGCACGCTGCATTTCGTGTCGCGCGAAGACGGTGCGCTGCTCAACCGTGTCACACCTGATGGCTCGGCCATCACCGTCACGCCGGTCCTGGCCGGCAACACGGTCGTGGTCGTGACTGCGAAGGGTGGCGTGTTTGGCTATCGTCCTGAATAACTTGAACTTCTTGCAAGGCCCGACCATGAATTCCGTGCCATCGAAAGGCCGGCCATGAAGCCGGTCGTGGCCCTGGTCGGACGACCCAACGTCGGTAAATCGACCCTCTTCAACCGCTTGACGCAGACGCGCGACGCCATCGTCGCGGACTTTGCCGGCCTCACGCGCGACCGCCACTACGGCAACGGCCGCCTGGGCAAGCACGAGTTCATCGTCATCGACACCGGTGGCTTCGAGCCCGATGCGGGCAGCGGCATCTACAAGGAAATGGCCAAGCAGACGCGCCAGGCCGTGGCCGAGGCCGATGTGGTGATCTTCGTGGTCGACGCCCGCGAAGGCCTGTCGGCGCAAGACCATGACATTGCCAACGAGCTGCGCCGCCTCGGCAAGCCCTGCGTGCTGGCGGCCAACAAGGCTGAAGGCATGCAGGACGGCACCAGGCTGGTCGATTTCTACGAACTCGGTTTCGGCGATGTACACGGCGTGTCCGCGGCGCACGGGCAGGGCATGCGTGACCTGGTCGAGCTGGCGCTAGCGCCGCTGAACCTGCCGGACCCCGAGGACGAGGTCGACGAAGACGACGTCAACAAGCCGATCAAGCTGGCCGTGGCCGGCCGGCCCAACGTGGGCAAGTCGACGCTGATTAACACCTGGCTCGGAGAAGAACGCCTCGTGGCCTTCGACATGCCGGGCACCACGCGCGACGCCATCTCGGTGCCGTTCGAGCGCAACGGCCAGAAGTTCGAACTCATCGACACAGCCGGCCTGCGCCGCAAGGGCAAGGTGTTCGAGGCGATCGAGAAGTTCTCGGTGGTCAAGACGCTGCAGGCCATCGAGTCGGCCAACGTCGTGCTGCTGCTGCTGGACGCCACGCAAGGCGTGACCGACCAGGACGCGCACATTGCCGGCTACATCCTCGAAAGCGGACGCGCGGTGGTGATCGCCATCAACAAGTGGGATGCGGTCGACAGCTACCAGCGTGAGCAGATCCAGCGGCAGATCGAAACCCGGCTGCCGTTCCTGAAGTTCGCGGCGCTGCATTTCATCTCGGCCATCAAGCGCCAGGGCTTGGGCCCAGTGTGGCAGGCGGTTGCGCAGGCCCACAAGTCGGCAACGCGCAAGATGTCGACGCCGGTGCTGACGCGGCTGCTGCTGGAGGCGGTGCAGTTCCAGGCGCCCAAGCGCGGCGGCATGTACCGCCCCAAGCTGCGCTACGCGCACCAGGGTGGCATGAACCCGCCCATCATCGTGATTCATGGCAATTCGCTGGAGCATGTGACCGAGGCGTACAAGCGCTTCCTCGAAGGGCGCTTTCGCAAGGAGTTCGACCTGGTGGGCACGCCGCTGCGCATCCAGTTCAAGAGCTCGGCGAATCCGTTCGCCGACAAGGACGACTGAGGGCGCAGGGGTTTCCATTGCATTCGGAGTCTTGGCCGCCGATGGCGGCTGATGACTTGCTGCTGTCACGGAAGTTCCGCCTTTTGAGAGACGTTATTTTCTCAAGGCTTTTGACCCAGGTTGCTGCAGCGCGGAAACCCTGTGTTAAGGTCATCTCTCCAACAACTACTCTTGAACACGGAGAATATCGTGAGCAATAAAGGGCAACTTCTGCAAGACCCGTTTCTGAACACTTTGCGTCGCGAGCATGTGCCGGTTTCCATTTATTTGGTCAACGGTATCAAGCTGCAAGGCCAGATCGAGTCCTTCGACCAGTACGTCGTGTTGCTTCGCAACACGGTGACGCAAATGGTCTACAAGCACGCCATTTCCACCATCGTGCCGGGCCGCGCTGTCAACTTCTCCGCCAACGAGAACGAAGACGCCGCTGCCTGATCGCGCGGAGCGCGGCGGCTTCGGCTGCCGCGCTTTTTCCCTATTCTGATCCCGCTTGTCTGAACTGATCCCCCGCCAGGAAGGCGCCGCCGTTCTCGTCGGCGTCGATTTCGGGCTGCCCCATTTCGACAGCGAACTCGAGGAACTCGGCCTGCTCGCGCAGACCGCCGGCCTCACGCCCGTCGCCCGTATTGCGTGCAAGCGCAAGGCACCCGACGCCGCATTGTTCGTTGGCACCGGCAAGGCCGAAGAAATCAAGGAACTGGCCGCCCTGCACAGGGCCAGCGAAGTCATCTTCGACCAGTCCCTGAGCCCCGCGCAGCAGCGCAATCTCGAGCGCCAGCTCGACGTTGCCGTCTACGACCGCACTTTTCTCATTCTCGAAATCTTCGCCCAGCGCGCGCGTTCGCACGAAGGCAAGCTGCAGGTCGAGCTCGCTCGGCTGCAGTATCTCAGCACGCGGCTGGTTCGCCGGTGGTCCCACCTGGAGCGCCAGACCGGTGGTGCGGGTGTGCGCGGCGGCCCGGGAGAAAAGCAGATCGAGCTCGACCGCCGCATGATCAACGAGTCGATCAAGCGCACGCGCGAGCGCCTCGCCAAGGTGCAAAAGCAGCGCGGCACTCAGCGCCGCCAGCGTGAGCGGCGCGAGACCTTCAACATCTCGCTGGTGGGCTACACCAACGCGGGCAAGTCGTCGCTGTTCAATTCGCTGGTCAAGGCGCGTGCCTACGCGGCCGACCAGTTGTTCGCCACGCTCGACACCACCACGCGCAACCTGTACCTGGGCGATGCGCGGCGGCAGGTGTCCATCTCGGACACCGTGGGGTTCATTCGCGACCTGCCGCACGGCCTGGTCGACGCCTTCAAGGCGACGCTGCAGGAGGCGGTCGATGCCGATCTTCTGCTGCACGTGATAGACGCGTCCAACCCCCATTACCCCGAGCAGATGGCCGAGGTGCAGTCGGTGCTGCGCGACATCGGCGCGGACACCGTGCCGCAGCTTCTTGTCTTCAACAAGCTCGACGCCCTTGAAAGCGCGCAACATCCGCTGCATCTGCAGGACGAAATGGAAGTCGACGGCGTGCAGGTGCCCCGCATCTTCCTTAGCGCCAAGAGCGGTGAGGGTGTGCCGCTGCTGCGCGCAGAGCTCGCCCGGCAGTCGGGCTCGGTAGCCGATACGATGACCCCTGAGGCGGACGCTGAATTGCCCGATTCCGCCGATTGATTGGGCACAATCCCGCCACTGACAAGAGAACGAAGCGAATGAATTCAAAGCCAGCGTGGAGAGGGTTTCTGGGCATGTTCAATCTGAACGATGGCCGATGGGGGCGCGGCGACGAACCGTCGTCCAACGGCGACAGCCCGGCCGGCAATCGGCCGCCCGACGCCAACCCTCCGGGCGCACCGACACCCCCGCCTTCGGGCAACAACAACGACAACCGTCCCCGCGGACAAGGTCCCAACCAGGGGCCGCCAGATCTTGACGAGCTGTGGCGCGACCTCAATCGCAAGCTCGGCGGTTTCTTCGGCGGCAAGGGCGGTGGCAACCGCCCCAATGGCGGCAGCAGCGGCGGTGGCGGCAATGGCTTCAAGCCCGACATGAAGAACGCAGGGTTCGGCCTTGGGCTCGTGGCCGCCGTGGCCGTGCTGATCTGGCTCGGCACCGGTTTCTTCATCGTGAACGAAGGCCAGCAGGCCGTGGTGACCCAGTTCGGCCGCTACAAGTCCACCGTGAACGCCGGCTTCAACTGGCGCCTGCCATACCCCATTCAACGCCACGAACTGGTGGTGACCACGCAGATCCGTTCGACCGACGTGGGCCGCGATGCCATCGTGCGTTCCACCGGCCTGCGTGAGTCGGCCATGCTGACCGAAGACGAGAACATCGTCGAGATCAAGTTCGCCGTGCAGTACCGCTTGAGCGATGCGCGCGCCTGGCTCTACGAGAGCAAGTCGCCGGCCGAAACCATTGTGCAGGTGGCCGAAAGCTCCGTGCGCGAAGTGGTCGGCAAGATGAAGATGGACGCCGCGCTGGCTGAGGAGCGCGACCAGATCGCACCGCGCGTGCGCACATTGATGCAAACCATCCTCGACCGCTACAAGGTCGGCGTCGAAGTCGTCGGCATCAACCTGCAGCAGGGTGGCGTGCGTCCGCCCGAGCAGGTGCAAGCCGCATTCGACGATGTGCTGAAGGCCGGCCAGGAGCGCGAACGCGCCAAGAACGACGCCCAGGCCTACGCCAACAACGTGGTGCCGCTGGCCACCGGTACGTCTTCGCGCCTGAAGGAAGAGTCCGAGGCCTACAAGGCGCGCATCGTGGCGCAGGCTCAAGGTGATGCAGGCCGCTTTGGCGCGGTGCTGGCTGAGTACCAGAAGGCACCGCAGGTCACGCGCGACCGCATGTACACCGATGCCATGCAGCAGATCTACGCCAGCACCACCAAGGTGCTGGTCGACAGCAAGCAGGGTTCCAACCTGCTGTACCTGCCGCTCGACAAGCTCATGCAGATGGGCGGCAACAGCGCAGCGGCCACGCCGGTCGATGCGGCCAGCCCGAACGTTGCCGGCACCGCGCCGGCCCAGTCCTCGGTGATCCCCGTGGCCCCTGCGACGAGCGACGTGCGTGCGCGCGACGGCCGCTCGCGCGACCGCGACGTGCGTTGATGAACAAGGCCTAGAAGAACATGAACAGAATCGGATTCATCGCCTCGTCGATCCTCGTCTTGCTCGTGCTGCTGAGCTCGACCCTCTTCGTGGTCGACCAGCGCCAGTTCGGCGTGGTCTACGCCCTCGGCCAGATCAAGCAGGTCATTACCGAGCCTGGCCTCAACTTCAAGTTGCCGCCGCCGTTCCAGAACGTGTCGTACATCGACAAGCGCTTGCTGACGCTCTCCAGCCTCGATACCGAGCCCATGCTCACCGCCGAGAAGCAGCGCGTCGTGATCGACTGGTACGTGCGCTGGCGCATCAGCGACCCGCAGGCCTACATCCGCAACGTCGGTCTCGACGAGAACGCCGGCGCGATGCAGCTCAACCGCGTGGTGCGCAATGCGTTCCAGGAAAACATCAACAAGCGCACCGTGCGCGACCTGATCTCGGTGCGCCGCGAAGCGCTGATGGCCGACGTGCAGCGCGAAGTGCTCGCGGTGGTGAAGGGCGCCAAGCCTTGGGGCGTGGACGTGGTCGACGTGCGCATCACGCGTGTCGACTATGTGGAAGCCATCACCGAATCGGTGTATCGCCGCATGGAAGCCGAGCGCAAGCGCGTGGCCAACGAACTGCGCTCGACCGGCACGGCCGAAGGCGAAAAGATCCGCGCCGACGCTGACCGCCAGCGTGAAGTGATCGTGGCGAATGCCTACCGCGACGCCCAGAAGATCAAGGGCGAGGGCGATGCCCAGGCCGCCGCCGCGTACGCCGAGTCCTTTGGCAAGGACCCGCAGTTTGCGCAGTTCTATCGCAGCCTCGAGGCCTACAAGCAGAGCTTCAACAAGAAGAGCGACGTGATGGTGCTTGACCCATCGTCTGACTTCTTCCGCGCCATGCAGGGCTCGGGCTCGACCACCAGCGCACCCCGCCGCTGATTCGCCGGAGCCGTGAGCGCCGACACCCTCTGGAGCGCGCTCGCGCTCGTGCTGGTCATCGAAGGCATCCTGCCTTTCGTTTCTCCAGGAGGGTGGCGGCGCGGCTTCGGGCAGCTCATGCAGTTGCGCGACGGCCAGCTTCGTTTCTTTGGACTTTGCAGCATCCTGCTGGGTTTGGTACTGCTCTGGTTCTTGGGGTAGTGCGGTCCCGGTAGAATCCCGGTTTAACCACGCCCCCGATTCCCATGTCCGCCTGGGTCCTCCCGGATCACATTGCCGATGTGCTGCCTTCCGAGGCGCGCCACATCGAAGAACTTCGACGCCAGCTGCTCGATACCGCCCGTGGCTATGGCTACGAGTTGGTCATGCCGCCGCTGCTCGAGCACCTTGAGTCGCTGCTTTCAGGCACCGGCGAGGCGCTCGACCTTCAAACCTTCAAGCTTGTCGACCAGCTCTCCGGCCGCAGCATGGGCCTTCGAGCCGACACCACCCCCCAGGTGGCGCGCATCGATGCCCATCTGCTGAACCGCGACGGCGTGGCCCGCCTGTGCTATTGCGGCCCGGTGCTCCACACCAAGCCCGACAGGCCCCATGCCACCCGCGAGCCGCTGCAGTTCGGCGCTGAAATCTATGGCCATGCCGGCCTCGAGGCCGATACCGAAACGCTGCTGCTGGCGCTCGACTGCCTCCAGGCCGCCGGCGTGGAAGAGGGCGTGATCGTCGACCTGGCCGATGCCCGCATCGTGCGTGCCTTGTTCGACGGCGTGCCGATCGACGCGGCAGGGCTGGCCCGGGTGCATGCAGCGCTGGCCGCCAAGGATGCGAGCGAGCTCGAAGCGCTCACCAAGGATTTCCCCGCCGCCTCCCGCGACGGGCTGCGCGCCCTGGTCCAGCTGTACGGCGACGCGCTGGTCCTCGACGAGGCCGCCAAAGCCCTGAAAGGCACGCCCGCCGTGAATGCGGCCCTGGCCGACCTGAAGCAACTGGCGACTGGCTTGCAGGGCGTGGCGGGTCGCGAGATCAGCTTCGACCTGGCCGACCTGCGCGGCTATGCGTACTACAGCGGCATGCGTTTCGGCATCTATGTGCCGGGCGCGGCCGATTCGCTGGTGCGCGGTGGCCGCTACGACGAAGTAGGGGCCGTGTTCGGCCGCAACCGTCCGGCGGTCGGCTTCAGCCTCGACGTGCGGGAGCTGGTCGGCGTGTTGCCGGCGCGCCCGCTGCGCGCCGCCATCCGAGCGCCCTGGAGCGACGCTGCGGGCCTGCGTCAGGCAATTGCCCAATTGCGCAAGGCTGGCGAAACGGTAGTCTGCGTGCTGCCGGGCCATGGCAGCGAAATCGATGAATTCCATTGCGACCGCGAGCTCGTCGAGCAAGCAGGGCAGTGGAATGTCCGAACGATCTGAATTTTTGAAGTAATGGAACGAGCATGAGCGTAACCACCGGAAGAAACGTGGTCGTCGTCGGTACCCAATGGGGCGACGAAGGCAAAGGCAAGCTGGTCGACTGGCTGACGGAAAGCGCCCAGGGCGTGGTCCGTTTCCAGGGCGGCCACAACGCGGGCCACACGCTGGTCATCAACGGTGTGAAAACCGCGTTGCACCTGATTCCGAGCGGCATCATGCGCCCCGGTGTCAAGTGCTACATCGGCAACGGCGTGGTGCTTTCCGCGGCCAAGCTGTTCGAGGAAATCGAAGGCTTGGAGAAAGCCGGTGTGGAAGTGCGTTCGCGCCTGCGCATCAGCGAGGCCTGCCCGCTGATCCTGCCGTTCCATGCCGCGCTGGACATCGCCCGCGAGGCTTACCGCGAAAAGGGCGGCATCGAAAAGATCGGCACCACCGGCCGCGGCATCGGCCCGGCCTACGAGGACAAGATCGCGCGCCGCGCGCTGCGCGTGCAGGACCTGAAGCACCCCGAACGCTTCGCGGCCAAGCTGCGCGTGCTGCTCGACCTGCACAACCACGTGCTCACGCAGGTGCTGAGCGCGCCCGCCATCGACTTCGACGAAGTCTTCAACGAAGCCATGAAGCACGCCGAGCTGCTCAAGCCGATGATGGCCGACGTGTCGCGCGAGCTGAACGACGCCCACAAGAACGGCGCCAACCTGCTGTTCGAAGGCGCGCAGGGCACGCTGCTCGATGTCGACCACGGCACCTACCCGTATGTCACCTCCAGCAACTGCGTGGCCGGCAATGCCGCCGCCGGTTCGGGCGTGGGCCCGGGCATGCTGCACTACATCCTGGGCATCACCAAGGCCTACTGCACCCGCGTGGGCGGCGGTCCGTTCCCCACCGAGCTCGACTGGGAAAAGCCCGGCACTCCCGGCTACCACATGAGCACCGTGGGCGCCGAAAAGGGCGTGACCACGGGGCGCAGCCGCCGCTGCGGCTGGTTCGACGCCGCGCTGCTCAAGCGCTCGGCGCAGGTCAACGGCCTGTCGGGCCTGTGCATCACCAAGCTCGACGTGCTGGACGGCCTGGAAACGCTCGACCTGTGCACCGGCTACGAACTCGACGGCGAGATCACCGACATCCTGCCGATGGGTGCGGACGAAATCGAGCGCTGCACGCCGATCTACGAAACCCTCGAAGGCTGGACCGAAAGCACCGTCGGCGTCACGCAGTACGACAAGCTGCCGGTCAATGCGCGCCTGTACCTGCAACGCATCGAGCAGGTCACCGGTGTGCCGATTCACATGGTGTCGACCAGCCCCGACCGTGATCACACGATCATGATGCGCCACCCCTACCTGGCCGACTGAAGAGGAAAAGCAGAACCATGTTGACCGAAGACGGCAAGCATCTCTACGTCAGCTACGACGAGTACCACAACCTGATCGAGAAGCTCGCGATCAAGGTGCACCAGTCGGGCTGGGAGTTCGACACCATCCTGTGCCTGGCGCGCGGCGGCATGCGCCCGGGCGATGTGCTCTCCCGCATCTTCGACAAGCCGCTGGCCATCATGTCGACCAGCTCGTACCGCGCCGACGCCGGCACGGTGCAAGGCCACCTGGACATCGCCCGTTTCATCACCACGCCCAAGGGCGAGATCGCCGGGCGCGTGCTGCTGGTGGACGATCTGGCCGACTCGGGCCACACGCTGCATGCCGTGATGGACATGCTGCGCAACAACTACCCGCCCATCACCGAGTTGCGCAGCGCGGTGATCTGGACCAAGGCGCTGTCGACCTTCACGCCTGACTACCAGGTCGAGTTTCTGGCCACCAACCCGTGGATTCACCAGCCCTTCGAAGGCTACGACTCGATGGGCGCAGACAAGCTCATCGAGAAATGGTCGGTCTGATTTGAGCTTTTCGATCCTGCCGACTACTCGGCGGCGGGATTGAGCAGCATCGCCGTATAGCGCCGCTGCATCTCCTGCGGCGTCAGCTTCTCGATGCTGTGCCCCACGTTCCAGCGATGGCCGAAGGGGTCGCGAAAGACACCGGAGCGCTCCCCATGGAACTGGTCCTGCGGAGCCATGTCCAGCGTGGCGCCCGCCGCCACGGCACGCGCCACCACCGCGTCGGCATTGTCCACATGCAGGTGCAGCGAGACGGGCGTTCCGCCCAGCGTCTTCGCGCTGCGGATGTTGAACTCCGCGAACTCGTCCGAGATCATCAGGATGGCGCCGTTGTGGAAGTCCAGTTCCGCATGGCCGATGCGCCCGCTGGGCTCGGTCAGGCGAAAGATCTCCTTCACCTCGAAGACCTCGCAATAGAAGTCGATGGCTGCAGCGGCATCGTGCACGCAGAGGTACGGAAACAGTTCGTGGATGGCCATGGTCTTTGCTTTTTCAGTTGCGGATGGCGCAATTCTGGTGTTTGCCGGTCGTCAGGTCTTGGACAAATTTGACCTGCCGAAGCTCTCAAAAAGGCCTTCAACGGGCACATGCCGCGACGCCGACGGTGCCGCGCGCCGGTAGGTCTGCGGAGACATGCCGGCAATGGCCAAAAAGTCGCGGTTGAAATGCGCCTGGTCGCTGTAGCCGGCCTGCAGCGCCAAGTCGACCCAAGGCTGGCCGGGTTCGATGGCGAACTGCGCCAGCACGCGGTCGAAGCGCAGCATGCGTGCGTACTGCTTCGGCGCCAGCCCGGTCATGCCGCGAAAAAGCGCGATGAAGCGCCGGTGGCTGTAGCCGCTGTGCCGCACCAGTTGGCCGATGGTGCCGGCTTGCGCCTCGTGGCCGTGAGCGCTGGCGCCAGACAGGCTGGCCAGCGCGTGCGCCACCGCCGGGTGCAGGCCATGCAGCGCACGGGCCGCCAAGTGGGTGTTCATGCGTGCCGTCAGCAGGGCCTCGACGATCGCCAACTGCCGTGCCAGGGCATCGGTCCCGTGCAATTGCTCCAGCGCAAAGCCCGCGTCAGCGCCCCAGAGCGCATCGAGCGGCGTGTGGCGATCGGCCAGCGCATCTTCAGGCGCGCCAAGCAGCGCCCTGGCCGCGCCCGGCTGCAGCATGGCGCCGACCGAAGGCGTCCCGACAGACACGTCACGCACGAAGAAGGCGCTGCGCGTGCCGCCCGCCATCGCGTAGCCCACCGTGAAGCCCTGTGCATCGGCGTCGTCGCGGAACAGGCGCAGCGGCGGCCCGCCCAGGCGGAACACGAGGTGCATGCCGCCGGTCGGCAGCACATGCTCGCGTGCGCCCGGCCTTGCCAGTGGCGTGCCGTGGGGTGACGAGGCCCAGAGCAGCCGCACGAAGGGCCGAAGGTGGGGAGCAGGGAGGCGTGTCAGCTGCATGCCGCGGGGCTTTTCAGGAAGCGGGCGTGTCGCCCATCGGCGCATTGTGCGGTGGAACCGGCAGGCCGCAAGAGGCCATGGTCGCTCGGATAAGCTGACCCCATGGCCATTGATCCCATCGAACGAAAACTCCTGAAACTGCAAGCCACGTCGCTGGAGAAAGGGCGCTTTCCGCTGGCCGCCGCATGCGGCGACCTGATCGCGCACCGCGACGACCTTGATCGCCGCATCAACCTGCTCGGCGCCGCACACGAAGCCGGTCTCTTGCGCAATTCACTGGCGCCGTTGTGGACGGAATGGCGCACCGATGAGCCCGCGTGGCTCGACCGGTGCCTCGCGCGCCTCACGACACCGGACCGCGACCACGACCACTGGGCCGTCGCCGCCATGCTCGGCTGCAACGCGAAGCTGGCGCTGCAAGCAGCACAACGCGCCGGGCTGGAGATCTTCTCGCTGCGGCATGCCGAGCGTTTCGACAAGCCCGCGCTGCACATCGCCTCGCTCTCCATGCCGTCTAAGCTGGAGCGCATCCGCGCCTGCGTGGTGGAGTTGGGGTGGGACGTCAAGACGCACGAGCTCGTCGATTGCGCACGGATGCGCGCCGTGCTGTGGGACAGCGTGAGCGCGGTGTCGGGCTCCGAGGTGGGGAGCGGCAGCATGTCCTGCTTTTTGCGCTCGCAACTGCCTTACGGAAGCTGGCGCAACCCGCAGGACCTGTTCGAGCTCAAGTCCGAGTGGGTGGTGCCCAGGGCGGCTAGCATTGCCGCATGAGCAAGCCCTCCACCCACCTGATTCACCACCCCTACACTCCGCCCGCCAAATTTGCCGCGCCGCAGCCCGGTGTGTTCAAGGCGTCGACCGTGTTCTTCGCCGACGTGGCCGCCATGCGCGCGCGCGACTGGAAGACCAAGGCCGGCTACACCTACGGACTGCACGGCACGCCCACCACCTTCACGCTCGAGGAGCGCCTGGCCACGCTCGAAGGCGGCACCGAATGTCTGCTGGTGCCCAGCGGCCTGGCGGCCATTGCGCTGGTGTCCTTCGCGTTCCTGAAGACCGGCGACGAGGTGCTCATTCCCGACAACGCCTACGGCCCCAACAAGGCGCTGGCCACGGGCGAGCTCGCCAACTTCGGCATCACCCACCACATGTACGACGCCATGAACCCGGCCGACCTTGCGGCCAAGCTGTCGGACCGCACGCGGCTCGTCTGGGTCGAGGCGGCCGGTTCGGTGACCATGGAATTCCCAGACCTGCCCGCACTGGTGAACGTCTGCCGCGCACGCGGCGTGCTTACCGCGCTGGACAACACATGGGGCGCCGGCCTGGCCTTCGCGCCCTTCGATTTCAACGGCACGGGGCAGGGCGTCGACATCTCGGTGCACGCGCTCACCAAGTACCCCAGCGGCGGCGGCGACGTGCTGATGGGCAGCGTGGTCACGCGCGACGAGCGCCTGCACCGCGCGCTCAAGCTCACGCACATGCGCATGGGCTTCGGCATTGGCGTGGGCGACGTCGAGACTCTGCTGCGTTCGCTGCCCAGCATCGGGCTGCGCTATGCGGCGCACGACCGGGTGGCACGCGAACTGGCGGGCTGGCTCAACGGCCGCGAAGAAATTGCGCAGGTGCTGCACCCGGCCCTGGAAGACTCGCCGGGCCATGTGCACTGGCGCGCACTGTGCGGCCAGACCGATCTGGCCGCCGGCCTGTTCTCGGTGGTGTTCGACGCGCGCTACAGCACCGAGCAGGTCGACCGCTTCTGCGACAGCCTGAAGCTGTTCCGCCTCGGCTATTCGTGGGGCGGGCCCATCAGCCTGGTGGTGCCCTACGACATCGGCCTGATGCGCGACGCGTCCGTCGCACGCTGGCCGCACAAGGGCACGCTCGTGCGTTTTTCCATCGGCCTTGAAGATGTCGAGGACCTGCGCGCCGATCTGCAGCAAGCGCTGGCGCGAATGTAAAAAATCGCTTCTGCCCTCTGGTGCGCTGCGCGGGGTACCGTCTTGGGCCTGCACCGTTATCGCTTACAGTAGGCCCCGCGCAGTCACCCTGACTGCCTCGCCCAAGGAGAAGCAGTGGCAACACCCAATTACGGCTACGAGAAGCGCCAGAAAGAGCTGGCCAAGAGAAAGAAAAAGGAAGACAAGCTCCGAGAAAAGGCGCATCGCAAACTCTCCCCGAGCAGCGACGGCCTTGCCCCCGGAGACCCGGAAACCGATGTGGCCTCGCTGGAACGCGATGCCCCCACGGTGCCTGAGTTGCCCACCAAGAACGGTTGATCCATTCCTGGCGTACCGATTGAATGAACCGCCGCAGGCCCGCGCCTGCGGCGGTTTTTTTATTTGGGCAGCAGCTTGCGCAGTTCGGGCCAGACGTTGTCCAGCAGTTGCGGCTGCGCGGCCGCGGTCGGATGAATGCGGTCGGCCTGGAACAGCGTCATGGCGTCGGGCGCGTCGGCCACGCCCTTGAGCAGGAACGGCACGAGGGCCGATTGCGTGGCGCTGGCCACCTTGGAGAACACCGCCTCGAAACGCCGCGTGTAGTCGCCGCCGTAGTTCGGCGGCACCTGGATGCCGACGATCAGCACCTTCGCGCCCGCGGCCTTCGCGGCCTTGGTGATCTGCAGCAGGTTGCTTTCGGTGTCCGAGAGCGGCAGGCCGCGCAGCGCATCGTTGGCGCCCAGTTCGACCACCACATAGCCGGGCTTGTGCTGCGTGAGCAGGGCTGGAAAACGCGCGCGCCCGCCCGAGCTGGTGTCGCCGCTGATGCTTGCGTTGACGACGCTGGCCGCCACCTTCTGCTGCGCAAGCCTTTTCTCCAGCAAGGGTACCCAGCCTTCGCCACGCTTGAGCCCGTACTCTGCGCTCAGCGAATCGCCGAGCACCAGGATCACCGGCTTGCCGGCCGACGAGGGGTCTGCAGCGTGCGATTGCTGGGCCTGCGCCACGTTCGCCCATAGCCCCGCGCTGCCGAGCGCGGCGGTGGTCAAGATAAAGTCACGTCGATTCAAAACCAAAGCCTTTCCATGTCCCAACCTCCGTCAGATGCCATTGTTGCCGTCGAGCATGTCTTCAAGTCCGTCACCGACTCGACCGGTACGCTGGACATTCTGCAGGACATCGATTTCACCCTCGGGGCGAGGGAAACCGCCGCCATCGTCGGCGCCTCGGGCTCCGGCAAGAGCACCTTGCTTTCGATCATTGCCGGGCTGGACACGCCCACGCGTGGGACGGTGCGCATTGCCGGCGAGGACATCTTCGCCATCGACGAGGACGAACGCGCCGCGGTGCGCGCCCAGCGCGTGGGCTTCGTGTTCCAGAGCTTCCAGTTGCTGGGCAACCTGAGCGCGCTGGAGAACGTGATGCTCCCGCTGGAGCTGGCCAACCGCAAGGACGCGCGCAAGGCCGCCACCGAGATGCTCGGCCGCGTGGGCCTCGGCCAGCGCCTGGGCCACTACCCCAAGGTGCTCTCGGGCGGCGAGCAGCAGCGCGTGGCGCTGGCCCGTGCTTTCGTGGTGCAGCCGGCGCTGCTGCTGGCCGACGAGCCCACCGGCAGCCTCGACTTCGCCACTGGCGAGCAGGTCATGCGGCTGATGTTCGACCTGAACCGCGAACTGGGCACCACGCTTGTGCTGGTCACCCACGACCGCGGCATCGCGGCGCAGTGCGAACGGCGCATCACCATCGAGGCCGGACGCGTGGCCATTAATGAAAAAGCTGCCGTAGCGCCCGTGCAGCAGGCGCTGTAGGCTATTAAATAAATAGCAACACGCATCAACAGCAAGACACATCCGAGGAGACCGCATGGAAGAACTTCCCCCCGACGCCGTGCACGCATTGCAGAGCGGCAGGCTGATCCAGGCCATCAAGATCGTGCGCGACAGCACGGGCATGGACCTGAAGTCGGCCAAGGAAGCGGTCGAACGCTATGCCGATCGCATGGCGGCGGGGGACGACGAAGACACCGCAGGCCACCGCGGCGTGCCCAGCGCGGCCCAGCAGGACCGCGGCTTCGCATCCATGCCCTCGACCGCGCTGGCGGCGTTGGTGCAGGGCAACAAGATCGAGGCCATTCGCCTCACGCGCGAGGCCACCGGGCTGGGGCTGGCTGCCGCCAAGCGGCTGGTCGAGAACCATGACGATCCGTCCACCGGCGGCTTCGGCCCGCTGCCCTCGGCCATGCCGCGCCGGCACGTCGAGGAACCGGGCCGCGTGCAGGGCGGCAGCTACAAGTGGCTGCCGATGGTCGTCGCCGTGTTGCTGGCGTTGATGGCGTGGATGTATTTCGGCGGAGAAGTCTGACGCGATGATCGTTCCGCAGTTCTGGGCCGAAGGCCGCATCCAGGAGCGCTTGGCCGGCAAGCAGATCACTGTTCGCCGCTACGGCTGGTCCGACGAAAGCCCGCTGGCCGCGCAGGCCCACGCCGACCAGCGAACCCGCGAAGCCTTCGACCGCATCGCGCAGGGCGAGAAGCTCGACCGCCGCGAGCTCAAGCGGGCCTACAACGGGGCCGACGGGGTTCCCATCCGCGAGGAAATCGTCGAGCGCCAGGGCGACACCGTCGTCACGCGCAACACCTACGGCGCGCGCTGCCTCAACACGCCCGACGTGCTGTTCGTCGACATCGACTTCGAGCAGCCCTTGCGCACCAGTGTGTTCGGCTTTGCGCTGGTGCCCGCGCTCATTGCCGGCGTGGTCGGCGGCTGGGCCGCCAAGACCTGGCTGGGAGGGCTGATCGCGTTCGTCGTGGTGTTTGTGGTGGCCTGGGTCATCGGCCAGCGCAAGAAGCGCGGCGAGCCCAGCGGCAATCCGGTGCCCGAGAAGCAGGCAGCCGAGCGCATCGGCCGCTTCATGCACCAGCACCCTGACTGGCACCTGCGCGTGTACCGCACGCCCGCGGGCTTTCGCCTGCTGGCCATGCACGACGTGTTCAACCCCGCCGACATGGCCGTGGCCGACTGCTTTCATGCGCTGGGCGTGGACAAGGTCTATGCGCGTATGTGCCGCAACCAGAATTGTTTTCGCGCCCGCCTGAGCGCCAAGCCCTGGCGCATCGGCATCGACGAGCATGTGCGGCCCCGGCGCGGCGTGTGGCCGGTGGCGCCCGAGCAACTGGCCGAGCGCGACGCCTGGATCGCGCGCTACGAGCAGGCCGCCATGGGCCACGCCGCCTGCCAGTACCTGGAGAGCGTGGGCAATGCCGACAACGTCCATCCGAACGCCAAGGCGGTGCAGGAACTGCATGACGAGCGCACCCGCGCGCTGAGCGGCCTGCCGCTGGCGTGAGGCCCTGCGGCACGTCGTCGCGGGGTTTGGCGGAGTGGGGCGCGCGGCACTCGATAATCGGGGGATGTCTTCTCCCAAAGTGATCTTCGGCTTTCATGCCGTGGGCGTGCGCATCAAGACCGCGCCCAAATCGGTGCTCGAAGTGATGTTCGACACCAGCCGGCGCGACGCGCGCATGAAACAGTTCATTGCGCGTGCGCAAGATGCCGGCGTGCGGCTGGTCGAGGCCGACGGCCTGCGGCTGTCCAAGCTCAGCGGCAGCCACGGCCACCAGGGCGTGGTGGCGCGCGTGGAGCCCCTCGCGCAAATCCATTCGCTCGACGAACTGCTCGAAGGCCTGGAAGCGGCCGGCACCGTGCCCCTGCTGCTGGTGCTCGACGGCGTGACCGACCCGCACAACCTGGGCGCCTGCCTGCGCGTGGCCGACGGCGCGGGCGCGCATGCGGTCATCGCCCCCAAGGACCATGCGGCCGGCATCAATGCCACCGTGGCCAAGGTGGCCAGCGGCGCGGCCGAGACGGTGCCGTACTTCATGGTCACCAACCTCTCGCGCACGCTGAACGAGCTCAAGGAGCGCAGCATCTGGTGCGTGGGCACCAGCGACGACGCCCCGGGCACGGTCTACCAGACCGACCTGAAGCGCCCGCTGGCGCTGGTGCTGGGCGCCGAGGGCGACGGCATGCGCCAACTCACGCGCAAGACCTGCGACGAGCTGGTGAGCATTCCGATGGCTGGCGCAGTCGAGAGCCTGAACGTCTCCGTGGCCAGCGGCGTGTGCCTCTACGAGGCAATGCGGCAACGCAGCGTCTGAGCGGAACGCCCGACGCTTCAGGCATTACGCCCTGGGGTCCCGGGGCAGGGGCGCCCCCTTGCGGTGGAAGTACACGAGTTCCGCCACCCGCCGCATCTGCGGCGTGCCCAGCAGGTGGTTGAACATCCAGTCGCTCTGGAAATGGTCGAAGGCCCAGCGCAGCGTGCGCTTGAGGCGAAAGCCCGGATAGCCGCGAACGAACCACGTGGCCGGGTCGCCCACCTCGCCGCGCACGAAGCGCGCCACGGCCTTGCCCGCGCCTTCCCCGTGCCGCAGCGCCGTGTGGATGCCGCCTGCCGTCACGGGCGACACCATGCCGGCCGCGTCGCCCACCAGCAGTGCCCGTTCGCGCGCCACCACCGGCAGCACGCCGCCGCAGGGGATCATGCCGGCGCGCACCGCCACCGGTGGCGCGTCGCCCGGCGTGACCACCGAGGCGATCTTGCGCAGCAGCGGGTCGAGCTTCAGCGCGCCCGCATCGTTTGGCCTCACGCGCCGCGCCAAGCCGATCTGGCTCACGCCCACGCCATCGAGCGCCCAGCCGATGTAGCCGGGCGCAAGCTGCCGGTCGACAAAGCAATGCAGCAGGTCGGGCGCCATGCGCGCGCCCTGGTACTCGTGCTCGATGCCGTAAAGAAAGCGGGTGTTGCGCGACAGGCCGAGCGCCTTGGCCACGCGCGAATGCGGTCCGTCCGCGCCCACGAGGTATTTGGCCGTGATGCAGGGGCCCTGCGTCACCGGCACCTCCCAGCGCCCACGGCGCCACAGTGCCTGCTCGAACAGCGTGCCCAGCCGCACGTCGACGCCGCAGGCGCGCGTGGCGCCGACCATCCAGTCGAGCAGGGCGGGCGCGTCGGTGGCCCAGAACCAATAGCCGGGTGCATGCAGATCGACATGGCGCATGTTGGGCGCATAGAGCCGCACGCCGTCGATGCGACGTACCAGTGCGGGCGGCACTTCGGCCAGCCACGGCACGTTATCGACCGCGTCTTTCACGATGATCCCGGTGGTGTGCAGCTTGGCGCCGGCGCTGGTCTTCTTCTCCAGCACCATCACGCTGAGGCCTGCCATCGCCGCGGCCCGCGCGCAGGCCAGGCCTGCAAAGCTTGCGCCGACCACAAGCAGGTCGATCTTGATGCTGCCGAAGCCGTTGCCGGCGAAGGGGACGTGTGCCGACTCTGGCGCGGCACAAGAAGAGTCGAGGGAAGCGAAGAAACTGGAAGATGTGTGCATGGGCGGCTGACTTTTCGATGCGCACCGCGTCGTGCGGTGCGCATGCGAAGTTAGCCAGCCCCTGTGCGCGAGGCGTGAAGCCTGTGTGAACTCAGGAAGGGTCCTTGCCGCGCGTGCGGCCCACCGCGCTGAAGATGCCGATGCCCAGCAGGATCATGGCGCCGATGCCGATGTACAGCGTGGGCACGCCTGCCACCGATGCACCCCAGATCACACCGCCCAGGAAAATCACAAAACCGATCATGTAGAGCGCAAATGACATCGCTGTTCCTCCAGAAGCTGAGATGCATTGCAGTATGTCCAGGGCTGCGTTGCTGCACACCGGCATCGGTCGCCAGTGTGTGTGGGAGCTTGCCTACCCTGTGCCTAGTCGGGGCTGGCCGCCAGCAGGTAGCGGCAGCCGCTGCGCCCCAGCGCCCTGAAGACCAGCGGCCGGTCCACGCCGAAGTCCAGGCAATCGCCGGGCGCGAGCTCGAAGCGCTCGTCGCCGTAGTCCACCCGCAGTGCCCCTTCGAGCATCCACAGGCACTGCCGGTAGGGCTTGCCGCTCCAGCGCGGATAACCGACCTGCGCCGAGCGCGGCAGCTCGACCTCGACCAGCTCGACGCCGCTGCCCGCGTGGCGCTCGGCGACCTGCCGGCGCAGGTAGCCTGCCTTGGGGTCGCGCCACACCTCCTGTGCCGCGCGGTGGCGCAGCCGCTGGGGTTGCGCTTTCTCCTCGGTCAGCAGCTGCGCCAGCGGTACGCCCAGCCCTGCGGCAAGGCGGCCCAGCAGCACGGCGGTGGGGCTGCTCTGCGCGCGCTCCACTTTCGAAATCATCGCCTTGCTCACGCCCGAGCGCTGCGCCAGTTCCGCAAGGCTGAGCGCCTGCGCCTGCCGCAGGGCCGCCACCCGGGTGGCGATGAGCGCGTCGATGCCGTCGCCCGGTGCCTCTGGCAGTGGCGGGGAAGAAGATGATTCGTTTCTCATATGAGATTATTATTCTCCTATATTGAACGACCTTCGAGAAACACCATGCGTCTGATCCCCTGCACCGAAGAAGCACATGCCGCCGCGATCCTTGCCATCCTCAACGAGGCCATCGTCACCTCGACCGCGCTGTACGACTACAAGCCGCGCACCCTGGAGAACATGGTCACGTGGTTCGCCGCCAAGCGTGCCGGCGGCTTTCCGGTGATCGGCGCGGTGGACGACAACGGCAAGCTCCTGGGCTTTGCGAGCTACGGCGCCTTTCGCGCCTTTCCGGCCTACAAGTACACGGTGGAGCACTCGGTGTACGTCGACAGCGCCCACCGTGGCGAGGGCCTGGGCCGCACGCTGATGGAAGCCATCGTGGCCGAGGCCGTGGCGCGCGACGTGCACGTGATGGTGGGTGCCATCGATGCCGCCAATGCCGGCAGCATCGCGCTGCACGAGCGGCTGGGTTTCGAGCACTCGGGCACGGTGCGTCAGGCCGGCTTCAAGTTCGGCCGCTGGCTCGACGTGGCGTTCTACCAGCGGATATTGGCAACCCCGCTGAACCCGGTCGACGGCTGAACTACGCCAGTGTGTAGAAGCGCATCACCACCTCGGCCGGGTGGCGCATGCCCGCGCCCACGAACATGCGTTCGTTGATCCATTTCAGCGCGGGCGATGCGGTCTCGAAGCGCGGGCTGCAGCGAAAGTACACCTGCTCGGGGTCGACCGGCTCGCCGCGCAGCAGCCGGGCCATGACCTCGGGCGACGCCGCGCGCACCGCGTGGTTCTGCACGTAGACCAGGTCGCCGGCATCCGTTTCGAGCCCGTAGCGCGCGTCCAACTCGGACAGCGTGTCGCTCACGATCAGCTGAAAGTCGCTGCCGCCCGGCAGCACGCGGGCCCGCCAGCCATGCCCGACGGCCTCGCCGCCGGTGATCGGCACCATGCGGCGCAGCCCGCGCGGACTCTGGCCCAGCACCTGCGGCACGCCCACCTCGACGCGCAGGTCGGCAAAGTGCTCGAGCGCGGGCGCGGCGATGGAATCGAAGACGCTCATCGCCTGTGTTCCGTCAGGCGGCGGGGGTCTCGGCGCTGGCGCGGTCGAGCATCTCGATGGTGCCGGCGTCGAGCTTCAACTGCGTGGCGACCACCAGCTCTTCGAGTTGGGCGATCGAGGTGGCGCTGGCAATGGGCGCCGTCACGCCGGGGCGGGCGATCTGCCAGGCAATGGCGACCTGGCCCGGCTTGGCGTTGTACTGCTGCGCCACCTTGTCGAGCGCGTCCAGGATGCGCAGGCCGCGTTCATTGAGGTACTTCTTGGTGGTGTTGGCGCCGCGCGCGCTCTTGCCGGCGTCTGCCTCGGTGCGGTACTTGCCGGTGAGAAAGCCCGCGGCCAGCGCGTAGAAATTGATCACGCCCACTTCGCGCTTCACGCACAGCGGCTCCAGCGCGTCTTCGAACACCGCGCGGTCGTACAGGTTGTACAGCGGCTGCAGGCTCTCGTAGCGCGCAATGCCCAGGCGCTCCGACACGTCCAGCGCTTCCTCGAGCCGCGGCGCGGTGTAGTTCGACGCGCCAATGGCGCGCACCTTGCCCTCCTTGATCAGCGCGTCGAAGGCGCCCAGCGAATCTTCCAGCGGCGTGGCGGCATCGTCGTCGTGCGACTGGTACAGGTCGATGTGGTCGGTCTGCAGGCGCCTGAGCGAGGCTTCCACGGCCTCGCGGATGTAGGTGGGAGACAGGCCCACCTTGCCTTCGCCCATCGGCTTGCCGACCTTGGTGGCAAGCACCACGCGGTTGCGCTTGCCGGTCTGCTTGAGCCACTTGCCGATGATGGTTTCGGACTCGCCGCCGGTGTGGCCCGGCACCCAGGCCGAATACACGTCGGCGGTGTCCACGAAGTTGAAGCCCGCGTCCAGCCAGGCATCGAGCAGCTTGAACGAGGCGGCCTCGTCCACGGTCCAGCCGAACACGTTGCCGCCGAAGGCGAGCGGGGAAACCAGGAGGCCGGAGCGGCCGAGCGGGCGAAGTTGCGACATGTCGAAGGGTTCCTGAAGAAGGGGAGAAGAGGTGGGAAGAAAGGATGAAAGGTTAGACGAAGCCCATGGCGCCCAGCGCCGCGCCGGCACCCAGCAGCCACAGCAAATGGATGCGCGTGCGCCACACGACCAGCGCGGCCACGCCGCTGAGCAGCCACAGGTGCCAGGCCGGCGCGCTGCCGGCATGGTTGCCGGCGGCCAGCACCCAGCCGGTGGCGATCAGCAGGCCCACCACCACGGGCGCCATGCCCTGCTTGAAGGCGCGCACCTCGCGCCGGGTGCGGTTGCGATGGCCCCAGCGAGTGGCGAAGTAGGTGAGGGTGGTGCTCGGCAGCATGATGCCGACCATGGTGACCAGCAGCCCGAACAGCCCGAGCAGCCAGGCACCGGGCCCTGCACCGATGCCGCCGCCCGCGTTGAGCCCCACGTTCCACCCCATCAGCGCCACGAACAGCACGTTGGGCCCCGGCGCGGCCTGCGCAATGGCGACCGAGGAGCTGAACTGCGCGTCGGTCAGCCAGCCGTGCTGGGCCACCAGGTAGCGGTGCATGTCGGGCACCGTGGTGATGGCGCCGCTGATCGACAGCAGCGACAGCAGCAGGTACTGCCCGAAGAGGGCCAGCCAGTCGTGCCACTGCATCACGATGGTCATGCCGGTCATGGCGCGATCTTCTTCCAGGTCCACACACAGGCCACTCCGCCCACCACCAGCAGCACCCAGCCCAGCGGTACCTTGAGCACCGCGATGGCCAGGAACACCAGCGCCATGAACACCAGGCAGGTGACGAAGCCCAGAGGGTGCTTGCGCAACTGCGGCACCAGCTTGATGCCGGTGGCGGCAATCAGCCCGCCCGACACGGCGCCCATGCCGCGCAGCGCGGCGGCCACCTGCGGGTTGCCGGCGTAGTGCGCGTAGAGCACGGCCAGCGCCAGGATCACGACCAGCGGAACGGTCAGCATGCCTGCGACCGCGGCCAGCGCGCCACGCAGCCCGAAGTAGCGGTCGCCGATCATCAGCGCGAGGTTGATCACGTTGGGCCCCGGCATCACCTGCGCCACGGCCCAGTCTTCGAGGAACTGCTCGGGCGTGAGCCACTTCTTCTTCTCGACCATCTCGCGCTGCACGATGGCCAGCACGCCGCCGAAGCCCTGAAGCGCCAGGAAGGTGAATGAAACGAACAGGTCGCGCGGCGACTGCGGGTGACGTACCGTGGCTGGAGGAGACGGGTGCATGTGGTGGGATTATCGTAGCCATGCCTTCACCATGCCGGGCAGCGGACTGACAAGGCGCCGCCCTTCACCACAGAGACAATTTCGCATGATCAACCAACTGCGCGCCCTCTTCGACCTTTGCAAGCGAGCCTTCAATTCCTGGTTGAACGACTACGCCCCGAGCATGGGGGCGGCGCTGGCCTACTACACGGTGTTTTCCATTGCGCCGCTGCTGCTGATCGTCATTGCGGTGGCTGGCCTGGTGTTCGGCCAGGAGGCGGCGCGCGGCGAAATCTTCGCGCAGCTTTCGGGCCTCATGGGCACGCAGGGCGCCGCGGCTGTGCAAGGCATGCTGCAGGCAGTGAACAAGCCCACCGAGGGCATCGTGGCCACGGTCATCGGCATCGGGCTGCTGGTGGTGGGTGCCACCACGGTGTTCGGTGAGCTGCAGGACGCGCTCGACCGCATCTGGCGCGCGCCGGCACGCGCCAAGAACTCCGGCCTTTTCAACATGCTGCGCGTGCGGCTGCTGTCCTTCAGCATGATCATGGGCATCGGCTTTCTGCTCATGGTGTCGCTGGTGGCGAGCGCGGCGCTTGCGGCGCTGGGCAAGTGGTGGTCGCCGATGTTCGGCGCCTGGGAAAGCACCGCGCAGGTGGTGAACTTTGTCTTCAGCTTCGCGATGGTGACGGTGATCTTCGCGATGATCTACAAGATCATGCCGCGCGCCCGGGTGCAATGGCGCGACGTGTGGGTGGGCGCGGCGGTGACGGCGCTGCTGTTCACGGTGGGCAAGCACCTCATCGGGCTGTACATCGGCAAGAGCAGCGTGGCCTCCGGCTATGGGGCTGCGGGCTCGCTGGTGGTGGTGCTGGTGTGGGTTTACTACTCGGCGCAGATCTTCCTGCTGGGGGCCGAGTTCACCTGGGTCTATGCGCGCACCTATGGCTCGATGAAAGACATGAAGGGCGTGGGCGACCTCAACCCCTCGCCCACGCGGGACGCGCCGCTGGCGGTGCAGCCGGACGCCTGAGCCGGCCGCGGGTCAGCCTGCGAAGCCGCCTTCGTCCAGATACTTCTGTTCTTCCGCGCTCGACATGCGCCCCAGCAGCCGGTTGCGGTGCGGAAACCTGCCGAAGCGCGCCACGATGTCGCGGTGCAGCAGCGCAAAGCGCTGCGTGTTGGCGTCCAGCGCCGCGTTCAGCACCACTGAACGCTCCTGTTCCGGCAGCTCTTCCGAATGCATGAAGGGCAAGTAGAAGAACGGCCGCAGCGCGGCTTCCAGTTGTGTGTCGAAGCCCTCGTCGGCCGCGTGCTTCGCCACAGCCAGGGCCTGGCCATCGGTGGCCAGCATGTGCGGGTTGTTGCGCCAGGCGTTGCGCGGGAACTGGTCGAGCAGGATCAGCAGCGCCAGAGCGCCTTCGGCGTCGGTCATCCAGGCATCGAGTTCGCCGCGTGCGGCTGCGCGGTGCGCCGGCGCGAAGCGGGCGATGAAATCGGCATCGAATGCGTCGTTCTTTGCGAACCAGCGTTGTGGGCCGGCTGCGCGCCAGAAGCCGATCACGTCGGCGGGGGCGGGGAGGGCGGAAGCTGTCATGCGCGCATTGTCTTGCAGCCCTCTTCAGGATGTTTTGAGGTTTTTTCAGGTCGCCCAAGTCGGGCTGCTGGCCGACAAGACAAGTTGCATGGTGCTGCCTATGCTGAGCCGGTCAAACAACCCAGGAGACACACCCAATGAACAAATACGGCACCCTTTTGCGCGCAGCCCTCATCACCGGGGTGGCCAGTGCCGCGCTGGCCGGTTGCGGAATGATGTCCAAGTCGAACGTGGCCAGCTTCAGCGGCGCCATGAACGCAGCCAGTGAAGTCCCGCCCAACATGACCCGCGGCAGCGGCATGGCAGAGGCCTGGCTCAACCGCGACACCAACGTGCTCAAGTACAAGATCACCTACACCGGCCTGAGCGGCCCCGCCACCATGGCCCACTTCCACGGCCCCGCGGCCGCGGGTGCCAATGCCGGCGTGGTGCTGCCCTTTGCCAACCCGGCCAGCCCGATCGAAGGCCAGGCCACGCTCACGCCGGCACAGGCCGCCGATCTGTCCGCCGGCAAGTGGTATGCGAACGTGCACACGGCCGCCAACCCAGGCGGCGAAATTCGCGGACAGCTGCTGCCGAAGATGTGACGGGAAGCCAGGGGCGCAGGCGAGCGCCCTTGGTGGTCGATGGTAATTCCCTGGTCAGGTTGGTGTCGCGGGGCTGGTGTCAAATGAACGCATGACGACACCCTCGAAGAAGAAACCCCGTGCCGCCGCCCCAGCCCTCAACCCTTTTGCTTCGCGCCGCGAAGACATGCGTAGCGCCCGCAAGGCGCTCGTGCTGCAGGGTGGAGGCGCTCTGGGTGCGTACCAGGCCGGCGTGTATGCAGCCCTCAGCGAAACGCAGTTGCAGCCGCACTGGATCGCCGGCGTATCCATCGGCGCCATCAACGCGGCATTGATCGCGGGCAACGCGCCCGAGCAACGCGTGGACCGTCTGCGCGAGTTCTGGCACCTGGTGTCTTCCGGCCCCTCGCAGCGGCTGCCTTCATGGATGGGCGACCGTGCCGCGCAGAACCAGTTCAGCGCCACCATGGCCTCGCTGGTGGGCATTCCGGGCTTCTTCGAGCCGCGCTATTCGCCGGCCCTGCTCATGGGCGGTGCCGCACCGCTGCTGAGCTACTACGACACGTCGCCGCTGAAAGCCACGCTCGAACGGCTGGTCGACTTCGACCGCATCAACGCCTGCGAGGCCCGCTTCAGCGTGGGCGCGGTGAATGTGCGCACCGGCAACTCGGTGTACTTCGACAACACGCGCCAGCGCATCGGGCCCGAGCACATCATGGCCAGCGGCGCATTGCCGCCGGGCTTTGCGCCCATCAGCATCGACGGCGACGACTACTGGGACGGCGGCATCGTGTCGAACACGCCGCTGCAGTACGTGCTGGACATGCATCCGCGCAACGAGCCGCTGGTGGTGCTGCAGGTCGACCTGTTCAATGCGCGCGGCGAAATGCCGCGCACCCTGGCGGGCGTGCTGGAGCGGCAGAAGGACATCACCTATTCGAGCCGCACGCGCATGAACACCGACGCGATGGCCGCCAACATGAACCTGCAGCAGGCCATTGCGGACCTCATCACCAAGCTGCCCGCCAGCCTGCGCAACGACCCGAGCGTGCTGGCGGTGCAGTCGCAACTCACGCACGAGCCCATCGACATCTTTCACCTGATCTACCGCGACAAGCCCTACGAGCTCGAATCGAAAGACTACGAGTTCTCGCGCGCCGCGGTGGAAGAGCACTGGGAGTCCGGCGCGCGCGACATGCGCATCACGCTCGCGCACCCGGAGACGCTGCGCGCCGACGCCACCGTGAACGGCGTGACCACCTTCGACCTGGGCGAGCACGGAACCGGGCGCGTCAAGCGGCCCGGCCTGGCACGCTAGCGCAGCGATTCAGCTTCGACTAAGAAACCAGCGCCAGACTGGGCCGTCACTTCAACAGGAGGAAATGTTCATGAACATCGAAGATGTGCGACGAACGGCGTTCGCGATGCCGCTCACCAGCCCTGCGTTTCCGCCCGGCCCCTACCGCTTCATGCGGCGCGAGTTTCTCATCGTCACCTACCGCACCGACATGGACGCATTGCGCGCCGTGGTGCCCGAGCCGCTGGAGGTGGTCGAGCCGCTCGTCAAGTACGAGTTCATTCGCATGCCCGACTCCACCGGCTTCGGCGACTACACCGAGTCGGGCCAGGTCATTCCGGTGCAGCTGCGCACCGCCAAGGGCCTGGAGAAGGGCGCCTACGTGCACGCGATGTACCTCAACGACCATCCGCCCATTGCCGGCGGGCGCGAGCTCTGGGGCTTTCCGAAGAAGCTGGCCTCGCCGGTGCTCGACTACGAAACCGACGTGGTGGTCGGCACGCTCGACTACGGCAAGGTGCGCATCGCCAAGGCCACCATGGGCTTCAAGCACCGCGCGCTAGAGCCCGAGCCGATTCTTGCGGGCATTGCGCAACCCAACTTCTTGCTGAAGATCATTCCGCACGTGGACGGCACGGCGCGCATCTGCGAACTGGTGCGCTATCACATGGTCGACGTGACGCTGCACGGTGCGTGGGCCGGCCCCGCGTCGCTCGAGCTGCACCCGCATGCGCTGGCGCCCGTGGCCGACCTGCCGGTGCTGAAGGTTGAATCGGCCGTGCACTACATCGCCGACATGACGCTTGCGCTGGGCACCGTCGAGCACGACTATCTCGCCTGATCTCGCAGCCTCTTTTTCACCCCTACCCATTCAAGGAACATCACCATGCAACTCAAGGACAAGGTCGCCTACATCACCGGCTCGGCCAGCGGCATCGGCAAGGAAATTGCCATTCTGTTTGCCCAGGAAGGCGCAAAGATCATCATTGCCGACCTGAACAAGGAGGCCGCCGATGCCACCGCGGCAGAGCTCAAGGCCACGGGCGCGCAGGCCATCGGCGTGGCGGTCGACGTGACGAACGAAGACCAGGTGAACGCCTCGGTGGAAGAGGGTGCGGCGGCCTTCGGCGGCATCGACATTCTGATCAGCAATGCCGGCATCCAGATCGTGCACCCGGTCGAAGAGTTCAGCTTTGCCGACTGGAAGAAGATGCTCGCCATTCACCTGGACGGCGCGTTCCTCACCACCAAGGCCTGCCTGAAGCACATGTACGCGCAGGGCCGAGGCGGCAGCGTGATCTACATGGGCTCGGTCCACTCGAAGGAAGCCTCGCTGCTGAAGGCGCCCTATGTGACGGCCAAGCACGGCCTCATCGGCCTGGCCAAGACGGTCGCAAAGGAAGGCGCCAAGCACGGCGTGCGCGCCAATGTGATCTGCCCGGGCTTCGTGCGCACGCCGTTGGTCGAAAAGCAGATTCCCGAGCAGGCCAAGACGCTGGGCATCAGCGAAGAGGAAGTCATCAAGAACGTGATGCTGAAGGAGACGGTCGACGGCGAGTTCACCACCACGGAAGACGTGGCGCGCGTGGCGCTGCTGTTCGCGGGCTTCCCGACGAACGCGCTGACCGGCCAGTCGCTGGTGGTGAGCCACGGCTGGTTCATGCAGTAAGGGGGCTTGGGGGGTATGTCTCCCTCCCCTCCCGGGGGAGGGCCGGGGTGGGGGCACGACGGCCTTCAACTCTTCGAGGCGCTCGTTGGGCGCTTGCCCCCATCCCAGCCTTCCCCCMGMGGGGGAAGGMGCAAMRCGGCYGACTACMGCTTCMKCYCCCACGTCYCCCCCACCMGCGACTTGCCGTAGCCCTCGTGCGGCTCCGACTCCGTCAGCTTGAAGCCCCGCCTCGCATAGATGTCGCGCGCGGCCACCACGCCGCTGT